>Ga0126338_10000875_pt1 | contig 17956 bp, 8 predicted proteins | sample OrbCmetagenome_2_FD_92529 | JGI IMG/M metagenome (GOLD analysis project Ga0126338, IMG submission 92529) | Coral microbial communities from Petempiche,Puerto Morelos, Mexico - Orbicella C C metagenome | ecosystem: Host-associated > Invertebrates > Cnidaria > Coral | place: Petempiche,Puerto... | reverse complement strand
CGAAAATACCAAAATGGCCAAGTTTGAGGCCCCTGGAATTAAAGAGAAAGTTTGTACGACAGTTTGAATTTTCGGAAAATTTAGAGGATTTGTATGGAAAATGTTGCTGGAGAGCAAGGTCTTACTCTCCAACAACGTTTTCCATACAAATCTTTTTACTGTTTTAAAAATTCAGACCGTCGTAAAATCTCATACTTTAATGATGGGGGCCTCAAACTTGGCCATTTTGATATTTTCGACATGCTTTTCCCCTTTCTGGCATTCGTTAAGTTATAGCCCATAATTTTGTGAAAACTAGGTCACGTGACGGCTTAGCTGCAAAGGGCCTATTCATGGATTGAGTTCGATTTAGTTCGATTGAAATACAGTTCGATTGGGTTCGATTGACTACGCCGGGATTAAGATAACATAATGTAGGATCAATGCAGGATTGCACCCCATCCCCATCATCCCGAGGGTTACCATTGACGTGAATGCACGTGAAAGCATGTGCGCGCAATCATCAAGTCCTTACCTTTCTTTGTGGCATAAAATCGAGCCAAAGCTAGCCTCGCATACGTTGTCCTTGTTGTGCTCGCACCTAGTGTCGCTGAAAGTCGCGAAAAAACTGAGGAATTCATTTATTTCCAGTGGTTTTCCAGCGTATTTTGGATAACAATTGTCGAAAATTTGATGATTTACAGCCAGACTACAGGTCAGCGGTAAATTTGTTCTGGAAGTAACTACTTCATATATTTCCAACGCGCATGTTTTCCGCCATTTTGAATTTTATAATGATTATCATATGATTTAGTCGCGTGTTACATGTAATTATGCTGGGCGTTGTGCAACTCTTTTTGTAGCCACCTTAATCTTTTTCGTCAAATGCGTCGTTTTTAGAATGGTAGGTAGTCAGAATGCTACAGACGATGGAGATCAAGGGGATACCGAGCATTCTGAGGTGAAAAATTTGCCTGTCGAGGGACCAGGAGCGACAAAAGTTGTCAACGCTCAAATTTTAGCTAGAGGCTACACGAAAGGTTTGCTCTTACATAATCAATTCTGGCTTAATAAAAAGTTCTTCAAGTTGGTTTGGCCACGGGATAGGTTTATCTAAATATAATCTCGTTAAATCAGTGGCCTTAACGTTGAATATCGATTAATAATTCCAATTTTTTTTACAGCTTGAATTTAACGCTTGTATGTAAGAGTTAATTTAAAATTGTTTAATACCGTTCGTTTAGCCTCCAAGTCGATTAGCCCCAAGCCGGCCCCCAACCAGAAAGTCGATTGGCCCCCAATGAAGCTTAAAAACGAGAAATAGACAGTGTTTTTGACTTCTGGTTAGGTGCTAAACGGTTAGGGGCTAATTGCCTTGGGGACTAAACGACTGGATACCATATATTTCATTGATAATCCAACTACAGCGAATACCGTCCAAATAGCAGTACAAATATACAGCGATATTGTACAGTTATTTGTACAGTAGAAAACCTGTTTGCTGTAGAGGTCAGCACACGCACACAAAACTGTCACACTCTCCCTCTTTCATTAATAAATTTATTGACTGCAGCAGTTTTATAATAAATCGCTCAATAGATGTTTTGGTGTGTAGTATCGCTTTATATTTTTACTTGTTGTTTGTATTTTGACTCGCCCTATGGGCTTGTCAAAATGTGGCACAACTTGTAAAAATGTGGCACAACTCGTAAAAATATACAGCGATACTACACACCAAAACATCTAATAAGATATATATATATATATAAATATATGGCCTATGTGTGTTTTCTGTGTGGGTGTACATGCACTGTGGTTCATCTTCTCATCACTTGGGGTCAAAGCCTACCCTTTTTTTTTCTGAGTAAACCTGGACAATCAGATGCTTGATGCTACCATCTAGGTGCTACTAGCAGATTGATAGTACTCTTAGTCTTTTTTTTTTTTTCTTTATTTTAATTTTCAGGCAAAAGACGTCTGGAAACCTTTAGTGTAACATCGTATGTCATTCTGTCAAGCATTGTTCTGTTCTTCCTGTGTAAGAATTTTAAGTTCAGTGAAATCAGAACAATCATATTTGCGGTTGGTGAGTAGCATGAGAACTTCTTGACAAAACTGAGGGTTTACTTAAAGTATTTTCACAAAATTATTTAACATATTCCATGACTGTCTTGATAAAATATTGATTCTGAGTAGAGCAATGATTAATATAAAATAGTGATTACCATGAAGTAATGTAAATATGGAAAATATTAAAAAAAGTCTAATGTAATTTATACTAAGTCATAACTTTGTTTTGCAAAAAAAATACCTAATTATGTAACGACATGTATTCTACATGTATAAATGAGTAGGTAGTGATAGACAGGGATGTGCAGGGAACCTCACCATTTCTGTGCTGCACCTCATAGGGTTTAATAATATGGTAAATTGAGCCTGCTTTAGCTTATAGGGCAAGATTCTAGCACCCTTACTGGTCTGACAGGCTGTTTTTGGAGTACTTGTAGCTGGTTGTCGGGGTTATTTCATCTGATAACAAGGATCTGGAGCTCTTCAAGAGCTTCAACTGACCAATAAGGTGACAAGAAAAAAAGCAAGATTCTGTTTTGCTTATATTTGTTAGGATTTGCTATTGTTTTCTCCTCAAGCAGGACTATTATTTTTTATTCTCAGTTACTGGTGCTCTTGCTGCTGATTTTTTGTCTGGTCTGGTTCACTGGGGAGCTGACACATGGGGATCAGTAGATATCCCTATCTTTGGCAAGGCCTTTATCCGTCCATTCCGAGAACACCATGTGGACCCCACAGCCATCACAAGACACGATTTGATTGAAACCAATGGTGACAACTGCATGTTAACCTTGCCTGCGTTATCTTATATGGCTTACAGATATTTCACACTGGACCAAGATGCCATAGAAGTGTCTTACAAAATGGACTGTTTTGTGTTTTCCTTGGCAGTTTTTGTCACCCTTACCAACCAGATCCACAAGTGGTCTCACACATACTTTGGTCTACCATTGTGGGTTCAAAAGCTTCAGGACTGGCATATAATCCTACCACGAAAGCATCACCGCATTCACCATGTCTCTCCTCACGAGACCTATTTCTGCATTACGACAGGGTGGTTGAACTATCCACTTGAAGTGATCAAATTCTGGCCATGTTTAGAGTGGCTGATTGAGAAAACAACAGGGGTTAAACCTAGATCTGATGACCTCAAGTGGGCAGGGAAATCCAAGTAATGAGACAAAGGATACTTCATCAACTTCCAGTGGTCCAGTAAGAGCAACTTCCTCCACAAAAACAGTACTTTTACAGGTCCACGTACAAGCAAATGACATACGGTATGCATATGAGGTAGCTTGTGAAATATGTAACAAGACTTTATGTCTTGCAAGTTGGGAAATTAAAATTACTAGCTAGCGTGTTTTGTCAGATGTATATACCTAATGGAGATTTTAATAAATGAAATTATAAATCAAAGGCGATGACACACATGTTTTACTTCAAAATGAAACCCCTCAAATTTTGGATGCATTTGATTTCACACAAAAACCTTTCCCAAAGGTTTTTGCCATCCAAAATTTTTAATGTCCCAAAAATTTAAAGGGTTGAAACTGAGCATTTGCAAGTTGACATTGTGCAGCAGTAAATTAGAATAGAAATTGTGTAGAATAGAATAGTAAGTTGTGTATTTTATTAGTCATGTATTATAGTTAAGTACATGTATATTTAAGTTTTTAGTTAGTTTTATATGTACTTTTGATGTCACAAGTTTCAATGGTGTTTGTATGGAATATTAATGTGAAAAGTAAAAGAAGAGCTTCCAAAATTTATTTGTTTAACGGTTTATGTCCTTGGTTTCTTCCATGCTACAGTTAGCCTGCATAGCAAGCGCTGCCGTGCGAAGAGCTTTTCCGCTTTCTGGCTGTGCTTGAATTGGAGCAAGAGCAAAAAATTGACGAAGCAGGGGGTGGTGAAGCGAGGAGGGAACGCTTCCCTACAAACCCCTCGATTTTGAAAAACCAGTATGCCCACAAATACGGCTCCCAATTGGTGCAGTGCGGCCATCTTGATTGAAAATTCCCTCCCTTGCCTCACCACCAACTGCTTTGCTGAGTTTTTGCTCTCACTCTAATTTACACACGGCCAGAATGCGGAAAAGCTCTTCGTACAGGAACGCTTGCTATGCAGGCCGTACTTCAGTGTGTACTCACTGTGGTTGGTGTGGACATCAACAGAATTGTCAGTGATGAAACCAATACCTGCATTTCAAATGACTTGTTACACAAAGTAAAGACATTAAAATATCCTTTAGTGCTCTGTGAGGCTCATAATTAATGCAAGAAATTCTCAGTTTTGCAACTTAACACGTTCTATTTGTTAAGTTGGGCTTCTGATCGGTTTATGTCCCTCATTTTGAACACCTTTATTTAACTTATTGAAGACAAGTTCCCAGTACTGTATTTTCGAAAATTTAGTTTGAATATTTTCAAATGAAAAAAAACTCAGTCGGAAAATTGTCTGTTCAAATTGAAGCATCCAAAATTAAGTCTGTCCAAAGTTTATGGGGTTTGATGTAAGATTGTGTGACCGAAAATTATTTTAGCTGATTCATATAAAATTGGTTTCTCTGGGTGAAGTGGTACACCACAGTGTTGTTATAAATGCCTACCAACGATCTCTTACAGACTGTCATTTGGTTGAGCAGTGTAACTGATTCTGGTGCAGAGTAACCTAAATGGTGCAAGTAGGGGTGACAAATGGTAAAATCCAAACTTGGCCAGACTCCAAGACCATTGTTTAAAAATTTGAGCCTGAGACTTGCATGATTGTAGACTCCAAAATCAGAAAAATATGAGACTTTGTGACTTGTTACAAAATATTCCAAGATTCTAAGATTGGTTCAAAAGTTTCCTAGACCCACAATAATAATTATTTTCTAGTTATGATTGGCCACCCCTACCAGTCAGCCAGAGTTTACAATAATTATTGTTACAGATGTTAATATTATATATTTTGATGTTATATATTACTTTGTTTGAGATCAACATCAATTTTGTTTTTGTCTGCTGTAGCAAAGTCTCCATGATGCTGTTTTAAGTTGCATGTGGGCTATAATATTATACTAGGGTTCACGTAATTTCTGTTTTGAGAGGTACTAGTGCCTGAAATTTTACTAAGGTGTACGAGAGATTTTACTTGTGTAACAATAATTATTATTGTATATTTACAGACTTTTCAGAATAGAAATTATCCAGAAAAATCATGTCTCATGACCTTATTAGTTATCAAAATGTTTTGTATTTTCTTTAGAGGAGATATAAAGTATTGTTTTAACTTAAACAAAGACAGATTTGTTCTAACTCAACAATTTTCTGAAAATAATTCATTGATTATTGGAAACCAGCGAGGTATATATTTGAAATAGTGTTGGTATACTGTGTGGTTTGGAGGGAAGTAATAAAGTATAATTTATTCTATTTGGTATGCTGTTAGTGAAAGTATGGAAAATGTAGGGAAATAAACTTTATAAAACTATTTTGTCTAATGCTGTCAGATTTTTGGGTGGAGGTTGTGATGTGTGACTTGTAAAAGCTAGAGTTTTGTTGTTACAGAAAGAGTAATGAAAAAACCTGGTCATTGAAGTTGAAACCTGTAGATTCCCTACAAAGCAAACCAATAGCCAAAACCATGGTACGTCTACCAAGTGATTTTAGAGGTCTGTTGTCCAATATTATTTATAAAAACCCACAGTGAAAAACTGATGTGTTCTCTTACAAAGTCCCCTCATTTAAAATGCTGATCTAATATAACATTGACTAAAAAATTGCTTAACTCATTAAAATCACCAGTCAAACCAGACAACTTTGTCACCATTAACTTAGAAAGAATTGACATGTTTTGGATTCAGCATGATTAAAATAACTAATTTATAAACGATTTGAGTAAAAATACAGTGTTCTATTACTTTAGGGACGAAAAAGAATTCTGGATAAACTTTTGAAGGCAATGAGATTCATGTTGTGTGACACAATTTTGGAGATGCAACTTTGCGTGACAGAGTTCCATGTGACAGCTACTTTGCTGTAAGCCTTGGAAGAAAATTAATTCAGAAAAGAGAATTTAAGTGGAATAGAGCGAGAAAGGAGATATGAAATAGTTTAACTTTGATAAAGGAATGGAAAAACCTTGACTTTTCTCACGATTCTTTTTCCACTTCACGATGCGTAGTATTTTACAATCCGCATACACGACGTACCTTCGGGAAACCCAACGCTTGCATAGAGAGCTGGACGTCGAAGGTAATTTAAAAAGAGCACCTTTTTGTTTTGTTCTCTGTTAACCTTAGAGTTCTTTGCCATTTATTTTAATTTCCAGTACAAACTTATGCAATTTATTTAAGTCGGCGACCCTTGATTTAACGCGCATATACTAACACCTCGAGGTTCATTGACCCGGCCTTCTTAGGTCTACGGGATCGAGTTGCTGAAGTGGCTGACTGTTATTCTTATGCTTAGCCCTTTATTGATCGGAATTAACTGAATTTCTTATGGCTGTGCGTCTTTTGATTCACCTGGAAAGATGTACTGTTAGCTTATAAGGGTGATCAAGGGTTTCAGGAGTTTTCAATGAGCTTTCAGTTAGCGGGAATTTAACGTACAAGGTAGCTGCTAGCATCCCCGGGGGCGGGGGAGTGCGGCCCACTTCCCAAAACCCTTACCCTATTTATGACCGAAATCTGCGATATTCCCTACCCTATTTATGACATGAGCGTAAATTAGAAACCCTATTTATGACCTGACCCTTAAATCAAAACCCTGTTTCAGACCTGCGCTACAATTAGTTCCCTAGTTCAGACCAATGTTATATTACCGCAAACATAATTTGTGAAGGGCTTTTGTTGATTTTCTTTTCGGCAATGACGAAAAAGTGGCTTCTTCTTAAAAACACCCATACCAAGGCTAGAGTGCAAAACCCATACCCTATTTATGACCAAAATGGCTAAAATCAGCTAAAATTGATACCCTATTTATGACCAAAACAGCTGAAAAACCATACCCTTTGGGGCCGCACATACCTATATATCCCATATAAGGGAGTATCCCCTCCCCCGGGCTAGCATCATAATTTATGTTTTATCCTATTCAACCTTAAACTAATACACATATGAAAACATCTAAATAGGTTTGTATTTATTGGTTATGCATACACGCATTATTCCAGAATAACTCTCTCCTGCAGTACAATGAGATACAAATCAAACAGGAAAAAAAAAAATCTAGGAGGGACTCTGAGGGCCAAATTTTTGATAACGTGTGGTATTTTTCTTGAAACCTGGGTCCTGTTTCAGACCTAACTATGTGAGTTTTGTTCAGTTATTTCTGACGTGAACCAGAGGTCAATGCCTAATTTCAGACCTTTAAAATTATGCACCAATCAGTGTTCAGCCCGAGGGAAGGGGGACAAAAAAAGTCAACCCCCCCCCCCCCACATTACAACATGATTGGTTAAAAGTATCAAAATTCAACTCCCTAGGTCAAAGAAAACTCATGAATAAGACACAGATAAGCATTGACACAACAAAATTAATATACTTATTATATAATTGAGAAAATTATTTCATTGTGATTGGCTGAGAGCAGCTAGGCCAATTTATCGTTGATTTTTAATTTGCACTGGAGTACAAATCAACAGGTGTGCTTTTGTGATTTTCTCAGTTGTATAGTAAATGAGTAAATATTATCATATGAAAGCTCAAGCAGTAAGTTAAGGATTTATACTGCTTGTGATACTTGAAAATTCTTTCAAATTACACACAAGTTTAGACTAAAAGTATGGATGGCCTGAGTAAAAGGATGAATAAATAACTTTACTTTCCCTTCTTTGACTCTACTACTCCCACTGACTTCTGAATATTATTTACAAGATAGTTGATGGTTCATTACCAGACTCCCTTAGTGCTTCAAGATGACGACCATTCAAATTCCCTACCCTAGGGACCAGGCGTACAATCAAAATCCCTGCCCAGGGGACAGACCTCACAATCAAATTCCTGTGGGTAGCCTAACCCCCATAAATGGGGGTATGCATAAATGGGGGTACACATAAATGGGGTATGACTGGCCCATCATATCTCTTTTGCATGCATGGGGACCTATCTGTTTGATTGGGTATATTTTTTCAAAAGAGTTCTTGTCTTGGTAGGGAACATTGAGGGAAAGTTTTAAAAAAAATCATTCTCCAACTTTTTTTTCTGATAAATCACCGTTTTGTGTTTTGTTTTCCCTACATGTATTTTTCAAGATAACAATTACATCAATTTTCTTACGTAGGGCTTGGCATGTAATGTATCAAAATCCTGAGAGAAAGAAGAGTTCTTTGCGGTAATCATTTTGAGTTAATAATTTGCTGTTTCCTTCTCTTCTTGCCAGCATGATGTTTAGAATATAATCTGTATTAAAAGTGTCGAAGTTACTGACTTACAGGAGTGGAGGGATGTGGCGACTTGGGGCCCTGAAGTCACAGAGCAGTTTACTGTGGGATGTTTTACCCAAACCCGCCATCTTTACAAGGTGATTGATCTGCATGTTCATTGTTTTAACCTAAAGGTTAGTTATACTCTAATTTACACAGAAAATATCTAAAAACTTAATATTGAACATTAAATTTATTATTTGGGCTGAAGAATTTATGCTGGACACAAGAATGTAGGTCAACATATTTTTCAAAGCAAACAAAAAGAAATGAAAAAAAAGTGTTATACACTCTTGCATAATTCCAATTGTGATTCAAAATTATAAAAATTTACAAAAGATACTGTACACGTACATTCTCACTTTGACATCACAGCCCGACTAATCCCAGTTTCCAAACCCTGTGATTTGTGATCCAACCTGAAGTGAAATCTCATGCTTTTAGATGGCTAAAACACAATTAGTTAAGACACAAAAGAGACGCATGAGTTTGGGGCAAAAATACAATTTAATAAAGAAAACCAAGGCAATGAATAGAAACCAGGGAGGGTAGGGAGGGTAAAACTAGCAAGGATAGGCAGCGAATGACCTTTGAGATGACGCTAAACTTGATATGACCAAGGAGAAACCTGATGCGAGTGCCAAGAGACAAAGCCACGCAAGGGAGGTGTCCCTAATTAAGCATTTTGATAAGGCCAAAACAACCAAATGAAGAAAAAACAATATCCAAGTTTTTATTTCCCATATCATAATCTCATGTAGATTCCATCAAGTGAATAAATAAACTTCTGTCATACACACTGTGGTTTAAAGCTGTTTTCCAGTATCTTTCATCAGATAATTGAACTCAGACTTACAGACTTAAATTGTGAAGGACTCATCCTTAGCAAAGCATGTATTTCCTTCTTTCTTGAATCAGAACAGGACAGCTGTTGTTTCCTTCCAGTGCCTATGGAAACAAGCAGACAACATTCAAGAACTACCATGATAGGCACCTAACATCTGACTTGGCATTACCTACAGAGGCTCAGGTAATAGTTTGCGGCGGGGGGATAGTTGGCTGTTCTGTAGCATACCACCTTGCCAAACTGGGATGGAAAGATGTGCTGCTTTTGGAACAAGGAAAGTAAGTTGAATTCCAGGTAATGAAGGAGGCAGCTATTATTATAAAGTGCGAGCAGTCACCCACTCCTTTTTCTGACTGTGGAGGGGAGGTCCAAACTGAAAAAACAAAACCTTTGTGAGGGGGGAGGCATGGATATTTTCTAGACCAACATATTGGACCTTTTTGCACACTTAAGGGCAAGGTGAAATGACTCAGCGTTTGTTTCATAGGTGCACCTCATTCTAAAATCAGATGTGGTAAGGTGTTGTTAGTCACTTCTTGCGGTATTGGTTAATTTAAGCAATGGTGATCCATTATAATGTCTAGAAGTCTTGGATATATTTTAACTTGTTTCATCAGTCTGACCTGTGGAACAACATGGCATGCTGCTGGTTTGCTGGGAAAGCTTCGTTCTTCTGCTGCAGAAACTAAGCTGTCAAATTACTCAGTAGAATTGTACAGTACCCTGGAGGAGGAGACTGGTGTTGGAACAGGTAAAAGATAATAACTTACTACAATCCCAGACAAAAACGTTGGGACATGAAGCAAGTTCTCCCCTCCCCCCACTTACAACGTTGATAATCAGGCAATTTTTCCCTTTTTGTTGAGAAAAACATGACATTTTCCAACATTGATTAGGGGGGATTGGCAGGGCTGTCAATAAGATTTGAAGTAGGCAGAGATATTTTGAAAGTAGACGGCTCTGGGGGCCAGAGGCCCCCCCCACAGGCGAGGGGTCTGGGGCCCACTGGGGCCCACTGAGGCCCCTAGCAGGGTACAGGCACAGAGCCCGGTTGGGGATCCAGGGGATAAAGCCCCCGGAAGCAAAATGAATTTAACGTTTTGGCATTGCCGGAAATTGCCTTTCCTCAGAGAAATTCTAACAAGTCTCACTTCTTGAAAAGAACAGTCTTAATGATTAGTCAGTTGTTTTATATATTTATTCTCTGTAAGTTTTGAAGTAGATAGCTGATAAAAAAAATAGTCGGCTCCCCCTCCCCCTCTGGAGAAAACTTTGAAATCTAGAGTCTCGCAAATGCCATTTCCAGTGTTTTCAAGAGGCATTTCCCACCAGAAAGACAATCACAATGGAGAGCAAAAAACTTGTATTAAGTCTACATTTGCAGTAAGCTCCTTCTGCACCTGCTAGGGTTACAGAAGCCTAAATACCATTTTAAGCCTTTTCCTGGAGACATTCTAAGGCAGGCCTTCTTATAAATAATAATAGAAGTTTTTGTCTACAGATGTTACAAATAAACTTGAGTTTGTTGCCTGGTGAAACAGTTTGATCGAATTTTATCGAATTTGTAGAATGAAGTATAAAGGAGAGAGATTTTTATTTAGTTCTCTGACATTTGAGGACGAGCTAGGGAATCTCAGTGGAAACTACCTTATAGAATTCCTGCAGTGTTACCAGGAAAAGGCCATTCTGGTTCAATTACTCTCATGAAATGCTAATTAATTGTATCAAGTTGTCTTGTGCCAAAAAAACGACACTTTTAGCAAACCTTGTGGTTGAAGTTTTAAAATGTTATCTTATCTTTTGGCATCTTAGAAACAACGGTGAAAAAATTATCCAGCAAACCTTGTCTTCTCTTCGCAGCCATATTATAAATGCATGTGGCTTTTCAGTCATGTGCAATGTCACACTGAAATGTTATGTAACAGCAGAGAGGAGTCCTAGTAACTACTCAGTACACAGCGTGGACTTTAAGATTTATATAATAATTAAATGACTGCGCGCACTCTGATTGGTCAATCAGCTATGGTTTATTGTGCCATTAAACTCATGGAAATTTCATGTGTCTTCTGAATTATTATATAAAAGCAATAGACCACAAGTTTTTATGGTTTGGAGGCATGTTGGAAGAACACTCAAAGAATTCGTAAATCACGAGCCTGTGGCTAGTGATTTACGAATTCTTTTCGTGTTCTTCCAACATCCTGCATGGTTTATCAGCCTATAAACCATAAAAACTTGTGGTCTATTGCTTAGATAATTATTGAAAAACTTACTTTGTCATTACTTTTCTTGGAAGAAAAGCCTGCAATTTGGAAATAAGATACTTTACTTTTCATATTTCTACCGACGAAATGAATATGCTGTTCAGACTTGTTTGGTATCTAAACTTTCGGTGTCATTTCGTGAGTGAAGTAGCTGGCAATTTTCGTAAGAGTAGCCGATGATAATCGCCTGCTGCCAGCTACTAATGACAGCCCTGGGATGGAGGATACATGATCCAGCTTAACTGTCCCAACTTGTTTTGTCCGGGATTGTAGGTAAATTTAGATTGTACTATCACAGTTGATATATTAGCCTGTGTGATGCAGTCGTTTCTGTCCTAAGTGCACCAGAGTTGTATGAAAAGCTTTGGTGCACACAGTCACTTTCCCATCTAAAAGCCATTGTGTACCTCCCAAGCTTTTCATTCACCTCTTGTGCACTTGTGTGAAAGGAAACAACTGCTATGCAGGCTATTGTTGCATGTGACAAGCTTACAATACAATGCAGGTGTCTTTCACATGCATTTTAATAAGCAAGTTGTGAGTTTGATGCAGATGAAACAACTCATGTTGTAAACATGCCGCATGTGACAGTAGTCAGCGAAATAAATGGCATTGTCTAAACTGACCCATACAGTGCACTACTAGGGAAATCTACTTGCCTAGAACAACTGTCGGCAGACAACTGGAATCCCACCCAGGTGGGGGAAGGAGGGAGGGATTTGGGTTGGGGACATGTTGTTCACATGCATCCTTACTGCACACTCATTTAATGATGCTATCTTACATATCAAGCATAAACACAGAGCAAGAAACTAGGCAGTTCTAACTAATGGTGATGGCCACTGCAATAACTAACGGACAGGAATTAATTGGATAACTCTCCCCATTTAGTATAAAATATAGATCATCAACTCATCTAATTGCTGATATTTACTATTTCCTCTTTTTACTCATGAAAAGGAATTTTCATAATGGATGCATGTTTTTCCATTGTTTGGTTGTCTGTAAAATGCAACAATTGCTTCTATGTTTAAGGGGAATTAGCGCATGAAAAGTTAAGTTACATGGTTCAGAGCTCAAGGCTAGATAAATAATTATTAGATTACGCTTCCTTTAATTGATTTCAATTCTAATTTACAGGTTTTAAAAGGTGTGGTGGATTGGTTGTGGCCCAAAGCAAGGAGCGCATGGCTTTCTTGAAAAGAAGAGCAGCTATTGGCAGGTAAGACTTTACAAGAATTATGTGGAAGATAAATAGCTTTTGAAATAATTAACCGTGAAAAACTCAACACCATGCTAATTATAATTCTTTAAAACAAAGGATGGGGAAAAGCAGGAGTTGCTGGGGTTCAGGGTGAATCAGCTTCAAAATCTCCTTCCAAGGATCCGTTTAAAGAAGTTGTTAATGCATGTCCTTCATTCATAAGCAGAAATGGACTGTGTCTTGTACTCTATATAGCTCTGCTTTGTTGCAAAAGAATGTGCCAAACTGTTTTAACTTTTCTTTTATGTTGATGGTTTTGTTCAGTGTCATTGGAAACTATTGCTTTGGAAAATTAGTTAGTAGTGCCAATTCTCGGACTGTTTGTGATTAAATGAAGATCAGTATTTTGACAATTTTTGCAAAATTTTGTTCCTTTTGACTTGTTTTCTTAGCCAAATTGCAAAATTTAAGTCTCACAAACTATGCCTGTTCCATGTTTGCAAAATTAAGTTATTGCAAAAATTGGTAGCAATAAGGTATGACTTTGCCTCTTGATCTTCTTGTTACTTCGTCAGAGCCAGTAACATTGATACTGAAATGTTATCAGTAACAGAAATTCAGAAGCTGATACCAATTGACATGAGAACTGATGACATATTGGTGAGTAAGCTACGGGGGGTGGGAGGGGAGAGGAACTGCCATGTGAAAAGGTCGGGAATGCTCATCCAAAAATTTGAATTAAACCCCTGAGGGACACCAGTCTGGGTGTGATTCGAGCTTTATTTGACCACTGGAAGATACCACTTAAAATGGAATAGGCCTGATTACCAGCCACTGTTTGGGAAAGGAGCTCGGGCTAGTGGACGGGACTCGAGAGAATGGCAGAAATCAAGCCTAAAAATGGAAATAAGAGAGTTTTTTAATTATTATCTCTTCGAGGATACTTTGACAGTGAAAAATAGTGGCATTTCATCCTCAACACCTAAGTGAGACCAAAATTTTTTATTTGTACACTTTCAGGTAGGTGAGACAACATGCATAGATCTGCAACCTTTTCGATATTGGAGTCCCCTACCTGGAGTTAATACCATCAGAGAAATAACCACCAAATGGTTTAGACACTTTCTTTATAATAGGTCTCATTGCTATGGCCATGAACCACGTTTTGATATCAGGGGCTGATTATACACAGACTGAAAAACTAGCTAGAACAACTCCTGCATAATGTGCAGCATTACAGGACCACATAAACCACAATTACAACTTTCATTTGAATAGTCACACACTAAGGATTTAATACAAGGACTTAAGGGTTAGAACCACCTTGTACAGCATATAAATAGGGACACATAAAAGTACTGCACAATACTTAAGTTTTTATTTGAATGGTCTGATATACATGTACTAGCCACACTTAAATCTCACTTATAAAGTTTGATTTGTTTTTAGGGTGGTCTCTGGATTCCCAGTGAAGGTGTGGCAACATCTAGTGATGTTTGTCAATCGCTGGCCAAAGGAGCAACTTTAAATGGTACTGGAATAATTTATTTGCACATACTTTTCATCTAAAAAGACTGAGATAAACATTATTGCCAGTTCAATCTCCAACCTGTGAATATAGAGCCTCTCCTTGGGATTTTTCTCACCAATTCCTATTCATTATTTATAATAACATTATTTGCGTATCTTTTTTAAATTTATTATCTATGGTTTCCATCAGTGTGAATGGTATGGTGTTTAGTAATTAAGGCTGAGTGTGAGCATTTGTGAATATACCCTAATTTGCTGTCTCTAATTCATCAGGTGTCAAAATATTTGAAAAAGTTGTTGTCGATGCCATTATCACAGATGGAAAATCCATCACTGCAGTAGAAACAAACAGTGGAAGTATCAAGTGTGAGATATTGGTCAACTGTGGGGGCCAGGTAAATCTTTAGAACCACCTAATGTGTCTTGCTTTACAAGTGTGGATTTTTAGTTTAATTGACAGAACTTCCCAACCACTGGGTACAACAATGAAGCATTGAGCGTTCATTTGGTTTAAATCTTGTTGAAGCTCATTTATTTTTGTGATTATTGTGATTATTTTGTTTTTAGGGTGGGGGGAGGGGGACCCTCTTTATAATTGATTATATTCCAAGCACAACTGCTACATGTATGTGTATGTTTTCAATCACAGTGCCGTTTTATGTTGCCAAGTTGTCTATCTTACTACTCAGTCTATTGATATATATATATATAGTTGATAAAGAAAAACATTGCCAGGGACCTGTACAAATGCATGTATTGACTTATAATTATTTTCCATTATGCTTAGGGTTACGACAGATCAGGTTAGATCAGATTGATTTGCCATCTGAACATGTCTAGCTTTTGTAAAGTTTAACGTGAATAGAAGATGAACTTCTTAACAAATGTAAAAAAAAAGTAAATCAAACATCTGTTATTTCCTTTGCATGAGAAAGTGGGCGTGGGAAATTGGTCAGGTAAGAAAATAATTTATGATTTTATTTACCATCTTGTCAGTTTTTTCACATTTTGTAGAAAATATGACCCAGCCCTGTAAATACTTTCAGATTGAAATTAATTGTTTAGAAGAACTCAGAGAAAGGCGTTTGTGCAGTTCTTCTCAGATATTCTTGTTACTTGTTAACCAATGTCCACACAACATTAATACATACGTACATTTATGATTTTTGGTTTGGTATTGTTTCTCCTACCTCCTATTCTAAATCAAAAACATACATGTGGTTTATTATTAATTTTCTCTCAGTTATGACGCGCGCTGTGATTGGTTAAATTAGCAGGTCATATGCTACCTTACGGGCTGCTAAAATTTCAAGCCATTCCACGTGACCTGAAATGGTTTTTCTGAACCAGTCAAACACACAGCAAAGATATAATTAAATATCTTATTAACTCAACTTATCGGCCTCTGTTGTAAGTTACGGGTCCTCTTTTTTCGATACGGCACACGTAGACCACGAGTAGTCCCTCTTTTGCTTAGTACGTCGTGTGTGACGCGAAATAAAAAAACTACGAGAAAAAAAATGGCCGCCCAAAATCCTCGCTTCTGCCCCCAGGATTTAGTCTGTCTATAGACCTTCTATTTTATGTTGTCATTCGTTATGCCGAGGATTTCATTATATAGAGGTTCGCTAAATCGAGGTTCCACTGTAGCGCCTGCGTAGGGGACCACCGCGTTCAGCGCGAAGACAATAGACCAATTTCGATATATTGAAATTCAACCTAAAACAATAGACCCCAGTACGAGGCTCTGGGGAATAACTACAGAGTTTGTGGGGTTATTCCCCAGAGCCTCGTGCTGAGGTCTATTGTGTTAGGCTGAATTTTAATGTATCGAAATCGGTCTATTACCGATCCGTAAGTTACAGTGCAAACCTTAAACTGGGTTAATAAGAGGAATATATTACGGCCGCTAGAGCCCCCTTCAAATTCAGCCACATCCCCGACCTCTGAGATAAGGATAACACTCCATTCATTTATTTGATGGTCAGTGGTGGTGTCTGTATCCTATTAGAGAGGTTTAATAGTAGGTTCTCACCACTGGTGAGATGACTTAATTAGATATATTTTTTCTCACTTTGTTGAATTTTGCCACCAATCTCATCCTTCTTCTTTCAACTGATTGTATCATCAGAAATGTGAGCCCAAAGTGTCCTTCCCCCTTCATTCCACGGAACACTTCTACATAGTAACCAAACCAATAGACGGTGTACCCTCCTCGTTGCCAGTGGTTCGAGATCATGATGGGCAGATATTTTTTCGGGAGTGGAGCGGTGGACTGATGAGTGGAGGTTTTGAAATGGAGAGTCTCCCTGTCTTCCATGAAGGAATCCCTAAAAAATTTGAATATCAGCTACTACCAGAAAACTGGGAGCACTTCGGTAGGTATATTTTGATGTATTAATCAGTATATTATCGTGTTTTATGATTAAGTGTGCAGTGTTGCTCCAGGGCTTTGACCCTGCAAATACAGTGGAACCTCGATTTAACGAAGTCGCTGATTTGTTCGTTAAATCGAGGGTTCGTTACATCGAAAACCTCGACATAACGAATTTGAGGGGAAACGATCAAAATGTTCGTTATATCGAGCTCATAGTTAATGACTGATTTGTAACACAGGTGACTTCTGTCACGCAATCCAATGCAATTTTCGTCACGCAGAAGTGCCGGGTTTTGAGATGCAGTTCATTAAACATGGTGGCTTTCAGTATCAGTTATTTTCACTTTTGAGCAGACACGCAGCTTTTGTTTACAAAAGTGCGACACTTTCAGGGTAGCGATTTAAAAATGTTGCAAAATAGAGGTTATACAGAAAATTGCCTATGTAAACAAGGAAACATTGTAATTCGTTATATCGAGGTAGATTTTACATTTGGGCTTCCGGATTATGTTCGTTATATCGAAGAATTCGTTATATCGAGGTTCGTTATATCGAGGTTCTATTCCATACATTTTACTGTATCTTTGGCCGGGACATAGCATATCGTTCGTTATATCGAGGACTTCGTTAAATAGAGGTTCGTTAAATCGAGATTCCACTGTACTGGCTGTACAGAAAACATGGGGCTTCAGGGCTCCTTGGTGGGCTGGACTCAAAGAATGAATAAACGTTTTTAATCCAAGTTGGGAAACGCCTTAGTCTGCTTGGGACTTCGAAGTAAAGAGATTTTTCAGTTGCGCCGTTTGGGGTGTTAAATCTAAAATGGCCATCGAGAGAATTGTCCTGGTACCTATCAGGATGTTAAGCCTGAAAAAATACATAGAAACCACCTCTTGCTCTAGCGTTAGCACCTGTTAGGGGTGAAAATGACTTCTAGCAACGCCCACCAATCAAGACTCCGTGGCCTTGAATAGGTTCGTTTCAAAATTCCTCCTAAACCTTGTATTCACTTTGGTACATGTGATTCCCCTTGCCCTCACTATGGTGTCATATGGGTAACTCTCGTTTTTGGCAATTTAGTTAAATATAAGCTCTTCTTGTGATTGCATTAAAGACGGAAATCGCTTAGTACACACCCGGGGGAGGTACTCTCAGAAAAATTGGGTGGGGGTGTGCGGCCCGCTTCCCAAAACCCTTACCCTACTTATGACCAAAATCTGCGATATTCCCTACCCTATTTATGACCTGAGCAAAGATTCGAAACCCTATTTATG
>Ga0126338_10000874_pt1 | contig 17960 bp, 12 predicted proteins | sample OrbCmetagenome_2_FD_92529 | JGI IMG/M metagenome (GOLD analysis project Ga0126338, IMG submission 92529) | Coral microbial communities from Petempiche,Puerto Morelos, Mexico - Orbicella C C metagenome | ecosystem: Host-associated > Invertebrates > Cnidaria > Coral | place: Petempiche,Puerto... | reverse complement strand
GGGACAAAGAAAAATTTTGAGTCCCCGACAGGAATCGAACCCATGACCTCCCGAACACCGGGCGGGCGCTCTATCCACTGAGCTACGAGAACTCATGGAGAGTCATTTAACTGAGTTCATATATGATAGGTGTCCTGCACACTGCTAGGATCAACGCTATCGAATTCAGCTATCGAATTCAGCCCGGTGTTCGGGAGGTCATGCAATTTGCCAATTTATCTCGAAACAACACTAAAACAACCAAAAAAGAACCTACTTGTCTCACAGTGGTCTCCAGTAAAACCTGCTAGACAGTTGCACAAGTAGCTGTTGACACCATCTACACATGATCCGCCATTATAACAAGTGTGGTTAGCACAGTCATTTATATCTGTTAATTGAAAAAAGATAAGATAATGATATAGATAAAAACAGATTTTTACAGTTAAAACTAGTTATGAATGACATTGTGAACATAACAGTCAGAAAGAAGTGTAGCATACACAATTATTTCACTTGTTCGCTTGAAATCAGTGAAAATTTGATGTAGTAATATTTGTAGGCACAAAATAGGAGACTATACGTTGGCAATAACAATAACAACACCGATAAGTAACAATCAACAAAAGTTACAGTGACACACAGGTAATTACAAAGTGATTAACTAGACCCAGGAGATAGATAAAAATATAAATAACGAAAGATCGTCTTAGAAGAAATCTACCTGTCTGACAGCGATCTCCAGTAAATCCTGGCTGGCAATGACACGAGTAATTGTTGACACCATCTACACACGATCCACCATTAGTGCACGTGTGATTAACACACTCATCAATGTCTGTTAGTAAAATAATGATATACCAGGGTTAATTTCCTTGCATATAGTTCAAGAGGGCGAGATACCTTACACACTGACCTAAAATGAAATTATGTGCGAGAACTGATATTGCAAACTGTTTAGAATATGATGTCTGAAACAGCTTCATGAAACTGAATCTTGTAGTCAAGACTTTTATCACCTGAAACACATTTATCTGGAACTTTTACCACTGCCATGCCTTCAGTCTTAATGCTCACTCAAGAATTAATTCTTGGATACCGACTAAGAACTCATATTTTAGGCTGAATTGGTTCTTCTAAAAAAGGGTGTTTAGGTTGTAGGTTCTTAATCCGCTAGGGTCTTGTACGCTGGGTTTCACTGTACATCTCGAGGTTGTCTTCTTTTTTGAAATGTTTCTTAGCTCACAACCGTGACAACCAACCAGACTGCTGTTCCATTTGCCCAAAAAGTTTGTCCAATACATTTAAAGCGCCCAATGCGTAGAAAAAACCGAAACGTAAAAAAACTCGCCTGTCTCACAATGATTTCCCGTAAATCCCGGCGGGCATCTACATGTATATTTATTGTTACTGTCTAAACAGGATCCACCGTTTTGACATGTGTGATTAGCACACTCATTGATGTCTGTGATAATACATGGAGGGAGAAACAAATAAATAACAATAACAACAAAAAGGACCCATTATCAAAGACACCATAGCCATCACGGTGCGGTAGCGTCATTGGAATTAGTTACTGTTCCAGTAACGTTTTCCATCTTTTGACATTTAATAAAAATAATAGTAAGATTTATATAGCACCAGTATCCTAATGTTGAAAGGCACTTTACAATATCAGGGAAAATCTAAAAAAATATCTTAAAATTGACAATATTAGTCTAAAATTTAAGCAGGGAAAAGCAAAATCTAATATATGATTTCGTAGTGATAATATAGATTAAGAAAAAAATTCATTGCTTTCTTCGTAAGCACTCATCATCTAAGATCCCTGGGAATCTCTCCTTCACAAAATACAAATTTTGACATTGGCTTGCAAACACCAATAATTATCATGAAAAGAAAATAGCTCAGAGTATTCTTTAAGTGCGTTGTGCATTATATAACAACCTTATCTCCTGGGCAATTGTTTTTCGGATATTGGAGTTTATAGTATAGTTAAAAGCGATGAATTTGATAACCAGCATTGATGTAATAGCAAAAAAAAAAAGAAAAAAAAAATAGCTACACATAACTGCCGAGTTGACTGACTCGTGGTGGGCAAAGGAAACAGGATTGAAAGTCATTAATGTACAGCCGTTTTGTTATCTACGTGATCACTATTAAGGAACGGTCAATGGAACAAAGGCGACAATACACGAGCTAGCATTTAACTGGAAGTCACATACATGTTGAATATTAATGATGGACATGTTTTCTATCATCAAAAGGGTATACCGGATAGTTAGCTAATGTATCTGCGAACATCTTTCCACCAAAACGACGACAACAACGTCAGCCAAGAAAGCGAAAACTTACTTGTCTCACAGTGGTCTCCAGTAAAACCTGCTAGGCAGTTGCACGAGTAGTTGTCGACACCATCTGCACATGATCCGCCATTATGACAAGTGCGGTTAGCACAGTCGTTAATATCTGTTAATGGGACATAGATCAAAGAAGTACATATATGGAAACAGAAGGACTCCTTTAAAATGTAAACTGTGCCTCATTGACATTGTGAACAAGGCAACATGAAAAGAAGGAAAGAAAATTTTAATTACATGATTTCGAACTTATAGTGTGGAACAACAAAAAGGAAAGATTTCTTTTAAATTAAAACTGTTTATGAGTGACATTCTGAACACAACATCATATGAGAGAAGTCATAGCATATTAATTATTTCGGTTAAAATGTTGATATGGATAGTGATATGTTGTAGGCACAAAAAAAAGTAGAAAATACGATGACAACAACAATAATGAAAACACCAATAAGCAAAAGACAAAAAAAATTGGGCACAAAATAGTAGACAATGCGGTGGCAATACAAATAACAGCACTGATAAGTAACAATCAACAAAAGTTACAATGACATATAGATAATTACAAAAGTGATCGACTAGACCCAGGAAATAGATAAAAATATATCGAACGATGGGTAGTCCAAGAAAAAATCTACCTGTCTGACAGCGATCTCCAGTAAATCCTGGCTGGCAATTACAGGAGTAATTGTTTACACCATCTACACACGATCCACCATTAGTGCACGTGTGATTAACACATTCATCTATGTCTGTTAGTAGAAATTGATACCAGAATTAAATTTCCATATAGTTGACGAGCACACCATAAATTGCGCACTGAGCACAACCAAAATGCATGAGAACAGAAATTAAAATATCAGAAGTTCACAAATAAAAATCACCTCTTATAATGCCTCTATAGGTTGCTTTTTTGGAAATTCGAAAAGGGTTGCTCAGATAACTAAAACTATGCGAACGTTTCCGTTCTATTTGCCCAAATGTTTTTGTCCAAAACATGTAAAAGACCCTATGTACAGAAAAATCGTAAGAGATGGAAACATAACAACAACAACAACAAAAACATCAACAACAATAGCAACAACAACTCGCCTGTCTCACAATAATATCCCGTAAATCCCGGCGAGCATCTACATGAGTGATTGTTAATACCGTCTAAACAGGATCCACCGTTTAGACATGTATGATTAACACACTCGTCGATGTCTGTGACGATAGATTTAAAAGATAAGTGAATTATATAAATCTATCAGTAATGAAAAACAAACAAGCAAAGTTATCTTTGCTGGTAGCATGAATAAAATTGGCGACTTTTGTAGTGGCGTTTTTTTTTCATGAAAAAGGAAACAAGTAACTTTTAAACTGTAGTTTCGTAGTTATGCAAGTACTGTGTAACAAAAAAAGCGTTTACTTATTTTGATTACTTTCTACGTCTATAGGCGAATCTTTGTTTACAATATTTGCCTCATTGCCATAAGCGATACAGTTTCTGATGGAGCTACGAAGAGATTAATACTGAATATTGAAAGGGCACAGCATGATTAACTGTCCCAAGGAAATTGAGCGCGATGTATTGAATACTTTTTGTGCGACACGAGTGTAAAAGCTCAAAATTTTACAAAGAATGTATGAGCTCATTAGCGCTTTTGCCACACAGAAACTTTGATGTTTTTGAAAGCCAATTTCTCCTCGAATATTACACCCAAAGAGCCAAACATTTCACCACTTACGAAGTTTCACAAGCTCTTTAAGTTTTTCTAGTAAAATCGTGTCTAGCATGATGCCTTCTATGCGCAAAGTCGTATGTTAATAAGGAAAAATGTAAACAATGACGTCAGCAAAGATTCGCCTATACAATGTGTGCACGAGACGTCATCAAATTCTCAAATCCAAAACTAAAGAGCCCCTAAAGTTTTCATCCTCATCAGGCATAAGAGGTACTAAATTTATATCTGTTTACAACTTTCCCGCTCAACAGCGTCATTCGTTTGGAAACCAGCGCATTTTGAATTTCGGAGTTATGGCGGTACGTGACATGAAGCCAAGATCGCGTTTGTCGAAAAATATACACTTATCTCGTGCTTTTTAGCCATTTTAGGAGTTAAAGTATTAGGGAAAGTGCTTGTGTAAATGTTTTTTGGTTAGGTTCAAATAATCACTTGTCTAGATAGCCAAAGTAAGTTCCAGATGTTTACACTGTTTTCCGTCCGCCATATTGGGGGACTAAGGAGGTCCTCCAATATGGCGGCTCCATACTAGGCTCTATAATTTTGCGCGGAAGATTTCGACGAATATCTCAACTTTCGGACAACACACACACCTTAAATTTGGAGAACTGTCTTCTCTATTTATCGTCTGTAATATCACAATTTCTTGACTTTATTCGCTGAATGGTTTTTGATTTTATTTTTTATTGCGTGACAATGCACACACTCTATACTCATCGTGTTCAATCTCTGGGTATCTTCTCTTCACAAATTAGGACTGAGTTTTTACATTGCCTGACCATCAGCAAATACTTTCATTAAAAATAAATAGCCCAAAGCACTCTTGCGCTCCTGTCGTAGACCGTAATTAATAGATTTGACCAGGCCTGAAAGCTGAGCTCCTGGGTGGGGTTAATTGTTGAAATCCCAATTAAGCTCACCCAAGATAAGGGAGAAGTTTGCTTTCAGTTTCAAAAGTTTGCGGTTAGGTTTTCTGTTTGTATTGTTTGGCCTACTGTTTTGAGTTTGTGTAATCTTAAACTACACAAAACATAAGCAGTTAAAAGTCTACGAAGGAAATGATCAATGGCGTCAATACGTGCCATCTTTCTTCCTCGCAGACATGTAAAAACACTTCAAAGAAACATTCAGTTCTTCTTACGACATTTCTTACACCGGTTTCGAATATTAGCATGCCAGTCATTCTGTATTAAAGTAAACATTGTTTTTGTGTTTTTGTTACATGATCTTCATAAATGCGTAAAATCTCTACGGTCATATTTTAATTTTGCAACTTTTAAGGGAAACTTAGAGTATGCGTACCGTTAAATAATCTAATCTCGAACTTTGTAGCTTTCTTGTTGTTACTGGGACGGCATTGTCCTTAATTTCCTGTATTTATTCTGTAGATAGCTCACCGAGTCTGTTTTTTTGTTCATTTTTTTGTCGACGAAACTTGGCTTCCTGCGAAAAGGCTTATGCCGTGCGATATTTACCGCATTCATTTCCATATAAGGTCAAACGCAGGTATAATGCTGGTAACCGAGATCCAGTGAACCAATCAGAAAGCTAGAATTGCATTATCCGAGGCTGAGAATTTAATAAAACAAGTTAACCTAGCTTGAGCCCGGGATTCTATTGTAAAACAAACAAACAAACAAACAACCGCGCTTGGTCAGCGGTCTAGTTCAAAAAAACAATTGACCTCGATAAGCTCTAACTTTAAGCTCGCGATATGGTCACGTGATACTGGTTAGCAGATACCTTGTTTTGACAAGTGTCAACTGATCATAACTCAAGGATGTAAGCTGTAAACCAAGGTCGCATGTCTTGGTCAACCTATTCGCTGGAATATGGCCATCATATTGCGCTTCGTTGTCGTCGTCTTCGGGCGTGGAAGCCCATGAGAAATTCAGCCATGATAACCTTGATAACCATGAGAAAATTTACTCATGGGTTTCCTTTCTTTCCTAAATGGGTATGGTGCTCCACTTAGCGGCCCTTCGGGCAGCCGGAGCTCCGCTATGACAATCATATTGTACTTGCTGGGCATTTTCTTTTTTCGGATGTGAAAAATTTTAGTATATCTTAAAGGTATTTAATTTGATCATTAGCAATGGTGTATTCATCGGATAAATACCCTAAAAACAAACAATTCGTAACAAATAACTTCCAAGGTGAGTGACAACGTCAGCGGCAAAAGACAACAAAAACCTACTTGTCTCGCAGTGGTTTCCGGTAAAACCTCCTAGACATTTGCATGAGTAGCTGTTGACACCATTTACACATGATCCGCCATTATGACAAGTGCGGTTAGCACAGTCGTTAATATCTGTTAATGAGACATATATCAAAGAAGAATATACATGGAAACAGAAAGATTTCTTTAGAAGAAAGAAGAGATAGCATATTTCAACGTTTCAGCCTGCTTGAACCGTCCTGCCGTCAACTTGTTCGTCTGAAACCGGTTAAAAATGCCTTATGCGTATGGTAATATATTAGTAGGCACAAAACACTAGAAAATTTATGTCCCGTGGCAATAACAGAGCAACGCCAATGAACAATAAAGAGGGTCTGGATGGGAACGTGTAATGTAAGTTAATCATTTAAAATTTTGTTTATTTGTCAGTTGTCAGTTACATTTTCGGCCATCTATCAGTTGTCAATTAAGTGGGTGTTAACAATTAACTGAAGACCTAAAACCTCTCCTAGGGTGCTTTCCATCCAACCAAAAATTAGGAAAAGTTCCGAATCGGTGACAAATGGTGCGGAAATTTCCTAGAATAATTTCCAGAAAATCCGGAAGTTTTTAAATTTTTAGAAATTGAACCATTTAAACGAAAGGTTCTTAATTCGTTTGGAATGTCTTTTCCATATTACCCATAGAGCCAATTCAAACTGTTATATTTACGCTGTATTACTCACCAGAGTCTAATATATTTTTAAAATGTTAACGTCTCCCAAGGAGTCTGGGAGACCAGTTGTAACGCTCAACGGTTCGTATCTACTAAGGGCATATTTTTTTGCTACTTTGTTTAAGAATATACCTTCTGAAAATCGCTTTGAATGGGTATCGGACTTCTATGACATTTAAATTCGAGAGCATAAAAGCAACGATCGATAAAAAAGTAAATAAATAAATAAATAGCAGCAGACATTTGGACCCTGCTTGTGGATAGAGATAGTATGATGGTCAAATTGTAAATGATTGATATTAAACTCCAGGTGATGGTTTGAGTGTAAAAAAATCAGTATACAGCATTCATATTAATCTACAAAAGGTTACAGTTTTAGTATTTTAGTGAACTTTAAACGAAGATCAAGGGCTAAAACCTTCGGTTTGTTGTTGGTAAATCTGACTACAAATGTCAGTCGTCATTTAAATTTTAGGGTACTTGCCAGTTATTTTGTTTTTCGCCATTTTTCAGTTGTCAGTTAACCCCATCCAGATCTCGATAAACAACAAAGTTCAATAACACAGACACAATAAATCAGTGAGCACTCAGGCTCAGAAAGAGATTAAACAAAGAAAAAAAAGAAAATAATCGTCTAAGAAAAAATCTACCTGTCTGACAGCGATCTCCAGTAAATCCTGGCTGGCAATTACACGAGTAATTGTTGACACCATCTACACACGATCCACCATTACTGCACGTGTGATTAACACACTCATCTATGTCTGTTTGAAGAAATTAATACCAGTATTAATTTCCTAAATATAAAGCTGGTAGTTAATTCGAAATTGTCAGCATAAGTATTATTCTTTAATTTTTAAAAACTGTCCAATTAAGAATTAATTTCAGTAGTTTCAGATAGGATTTTCCTTTAAAGATAGGCAAATTGTCCAATCTAGAAAATATAGGACAGTTTGTCTGAGCCAATGAAATCCCAGAAAATACAATAGGTAATTGAAGCTATCAAATCAGCACAAAGCATATTGTTCAACAAAGCATAGCGTTAACAAAACATAGCGTCAACAAAGCATAGCACTAGCCGCTGCTTGTAGTCGTTGCCGCTCTTTGTAGTTGACAATGGCGGAGTTTAGCCACGGAAATTTGCCAAGTTTTCCATTTCTCATGATCTTTTCAGTGATGATGATGCAAATGAGAAATTTCCTACGTTGCCAGAGGAGGAGCTTGCCAACCTGAGAGGCAAAAACCAAACCAAAACAGCTAGGAGTACAAAAACTTGGCTGAATGTTTTCAACGAGTAAAAAGTGCAGCGTAGCGAGGCGAGAAAGTTGGAAGATATCCCTCGTCATGAGCTGGATGCAATTCTTTGTCGTATTTTTTTGCTGAAATTCGAAAAAAGGACGGTCACGAATACCAACCAGAAAGTGTGGCTGTCATGCAGTGCTCGTTGGACCGTCATTTGAAAAATTGTGGCGGAAACTACAATATTTGGGAGATCGTGAATTTGCAAAACTAGGCAACAACTTGAAGCGAAAGCAAGAGGATTACGACCGCAGGGTTACGGAAAGCGAAAAACTGCTTTTCATGCTTTAATTGAAGTAGACCAAGAATTCCTCAGGAGTGTAGGTCACCTTGGTAAACATTCTGCCCAAGCTCTAGTGAATTTTAATTTTAAAAATGTCACTGAACACTTTGGACTTCGCAGGAGACAAGAGCACTCTTCAATGATGCTGGAAGATTTCAACATCATAACCAGTCCTGAATAGCGCTATAAAATACGATACTTACCAAAACGAGGCAAAGAGGGTTACGGATTGCCTAAAGGACTGTAAAACCAAAGTGTTCGCGACTGGAGGCGAAAGATGTCCGGTTGTGCTTTTGGAAGAAATTTTATCCAGACGGCCACCAGAAGTAAGAAAAATGTGGGCCATTCTTCTTGTAAACTATTTCAAAACCAAAGGGCCAAGTTTGGTTTAGCAGACAGCGAATGGGTGAATACACACTTGGCCAAATCATGAAGGACATGGCTGGTTTAACAGCTGCCACTGCTAAGAAAATTACCAACCACTCGAGCAGAAAAACATGTGTACAAAAGTTAAAGAATGCTGGTGTCCCCAGAGACAAAATCATTGATGTAATGAACACCGCAATGTTCTCAACCTAAATTCTTATGAAGGGGATGGCAAGAGCCAGGGAAAGAACTCTCAAATATAATCAGTGGATGTGCGCAAGAGTGACATTCAACAACAAAGTAACAGCAGCCAAATCTAAAAGAGAGACTACTTCTTCAAGCTAGTACTTCTAGCAAATACTTCAGCACTACCAAAAACTTCACAGGCACAGTGCCTTCTATGGTGGGTTTCTTTGGTTTCGTGGGCAATCTAATGTGCCAATGCTATCTTATCAAAGCACAGAGCCTCAGCGTTCCGGGAAAAGGATCAGAGCTCCTCTACTGTCAGACTTACATGAGGACTAGCTACACTTGGCTTTACAAAAACTATCATTTTGAGCACCTTAAATGGACTTAATAATTTTTTAATAGCATTTTTATATGCATTATTAACTTTTTCTATTTATAGCCGCTTTGAGTATTGAATAGTAAAAACAAAATACCAAACTATCATTATTCTGTGTCATTACTGGATATTTTGAAAATAATATTGTATATTTAAAAAAAATGTTTTGCTTTCACTTTACACTTTTGAAATTTACAGTATTCTTTTTTCCAATATACTATTGTTATCCTGGATATTTTGTTATTCTGGATATTTTGGAAATAAAAATATTTCACAATATTTAAGTTTACATTTCTTCAAGGATAATAGCTTGACTGAGGAATACCCAATAACTTACTAGCTATATAATTAATAAGCAATAGGACCATATGATTCTCCAATTTGGAAATAATTGGCTTCAAAAAATTCCTCTGACAGCCAAATTGGATTTTGGCTGTCTTCGGTATTTTTTTCATCCGGTTATTTCCAATTTGGACAGCATGTTGTCCTATTGCACATAGTTATAGTTTAAAAGCTCACGTCTAAGAAGAATTCTACCTGTCTGACAGCGATCTCCAGTAAATCCTAGCTGGCAATTACAGGAGTAATTGTTTACACCATCTACACACGATCCACCATTAGTGCACGTGTGATCAACACACTCATCTATGTCTGTTAATAGAAATTAATATAAATTATAGTTTAAAAGCCCACGACCACTTGCGCTTTGAGTAAAAACAAAGTGTATGAAAACAGATGTCGAGAAAACAGAAGTTCACATATATTAACCACCTGTTATAATTCCTCTGAAGATTGTCCTTTTTTTTGAAATTTCTAAAAAGCGTTACTGAGAAAACTAGAACCAAACGGTTAATTCCTATCCATCTACCCGAATGCGTTTGTTCAATGCAACGAAAAGGCCCTATGCGTAACTAAATCAATATAGAGGGAGAAAAAACAAAAAACAAAAACAAAAACAAAAACAAAAACAAAAACAAAAACAAAAACAAAAAAACAAAAACAAAAACAAAAACGAATCAAAAACTTGCCTGTCTGACAAAAATATCCCGTAAACCCGGGCAGGCATCTACATGAGTAGTTGTTAATACCGTCTAAACAGGATCCACCGTTCAGACATGTGTGATTAACACACTCATTGATGTCTGTGATAAGGGATCAAAAAAATAAATAAATAAATAAACAAATCAATAAAGGAATAAATAACTAGTGGGAAAAAAGGAAACGATAATTAAAAATGATCAAAACCACGATAGTCACGGGGTGCAGCCGGTAGCGCCATTAATATTAGCTATACTGTTGCTGTAGAGTCTTATAGGAATTTGGGAGGAAACGAAAAATTCTAACATATGATTTCATAGTTATACCGTGGGAAAATAAAATAGTGTTTACTTATTTTGATTGCTTTCTGCGTGTATGCTCATCAGAATCATCATCTTCGATCCCTGGGGATCTTCTCTTGACAGATTAAGACAGAGGAAATATGAACTTTAGCACTCGCTTGCCATTACCAAATATCTTCATGAAAAGAGATTGGCCAGAGCATTCTTCCACTCCTGTTCTACACTGTATAACAATAATATCGACCTTGCTGAGCAAATGAATTTTCGGATTTTGGAATTTATGAAATTTTTGAATATAGTTGAATTTAACAAATAGCATTGGTGTAATAATTGGATAATTTATGCCAAAAACAAACAATTCGTAACATATAACTTCCAAGGTGAGTGACAACGTCAACGGCAAAAGACAACAAAAACCTACTTGTTTCACAGTGGTCTCCAGTAAAACCCGTTAGACAGTTGCACGAGTAGCTGTTGACGTCGTCTACACATGATCCACCATTATGACAAGTGCGGTTTGCACAGTCGTTAATATCTGTTATTGGGACATAGATCAAAAAAGAATATACATGAAAACAGAAAGATTTCTGTAAAATTGAAACTGTGCCTCACTGATATTGTGAACAAGACAATATGAAAGAAGTGACAGCATGTTATGTCTTTCAGTCTGCTTGGACGATTCTGTCGAGAACTGGTTAGTCTCAAACCGGTAAAACATTTACTATAGAAATATGTTAATTAATAGCACACAACAGTAGCAAATGCTATGGCAATAACAGAGCATCACCAATAAGCAATAAAAATGTAAAGTTACACAGAAACACAGAACACAGTAACAATAAATCAACGAGGAACCAGACAAACAAGACAGATAACAAAAGATGTAAGAAAAAATTGTCTAAGAAAAAATCTACCAGTCTACGCACGATCTAGCGTTAGTGCAGGTGTGATTAACTCACTCATATATATCTGTTAGTGGAAATTGATGCCTAAATTAAATTCCTTAAAGTTGAAGAGCTTACGATGAGTCACTATTACAGGTGGGGTTAAAACAGTCGTTAATACCAGTTAATGGGACTTAGATCAAAGAAGGATATACATGGAACAGAAATATCTTTTCAACCTTACAAATTTTTATAACAGACATTGCAAACATGACAATACGAACAACGTGATAGCACATTTAAGTTTTTCAGTCCGCGTTGTCGCCACTCTGTGGTCAACTTGTTCGTCTGATGATGAAACCGGTAAAGAATAGCTCATTTTGCTAATGCAAATATCTCCTAGTTCCATTCCCTTGTGGGGCAAGAAGTGATCACTTGGCCAAAAATGGCCTCATTAATTCATTAAATAGATCAAATTTTCCCCCACAAGGGACTGGAAAAATTAGCAAAATGGTGTATTTGGTAGGTTGGGAAATATGGAGTACAGGAAACAGGAATACTTGGAATACCCGGAGAACCCGGAAATCCAGGAATACCCGGAAACCTCGAAATGACGGGAAAATAATAAACGTTAAAAATATAAATAAATACAAATGTAAATGAAATGATAAATCAATAATTAATTTAAAAAATTCACTTGGTAAATATCTGTCTGGATTCGCAAAAAGATAGCCACAGAATTTGACTTGCCCCTGACAATCTTGATACAATTCTGTCCTAGAGCTAGCTTTCCACAATGCTTATCGTAGCTCAAATAAACGGAAATAACTCTCCTGTATGCCTTTTGAGGCCAGGAAGACTAAAGTCACCGTCTTTTCGTTTAATCACGAACTGTTCAATTTAATTAAGAGTGCTTTTAACATGAAATTGGATTCTAAATCAACACGAACGTACAGATATCAGAACCGTGGCGGAGAGCTGATCTAAAGGCCTGCATTGTCCGAAATGGACTGAACGAGAGCTTCCTACATTGAGAATCGATTAAACTTTAACCAAACTAGGCCAAAATTTGCAGTAAGCGAACACTCAACATGCTGTCGTTACGTCAGTTATCGACCGGAAGCCACGCAAATAAATTTCTACCACACAAGGGAATCACAGACAGTTCTGATAGTTAGCTAGGCCGAGGACGCTTAAAATCGATAAAACAAGGAAATTCTACTCACGATCAGCGCTTGACCTAATGTTCTTCACTCTGTTCGTAACCACGTTTTGCTCGCAAATAGCAATGTCCCGGATGTACTTGAATTTTATCGAGCGGGAAATGCCATATCCAGACTTGTGGGTTAGGGTTGGGGTTCAGCGACATCACAGTTCAGAGCAAATAATGCCAATAGCAGCTAGAAATCTCTAGTCCATTGCACGTTTAAGCCGTAAAATGATGTGGCTAAAGGTCTTTACTGTCTAAAGCAATCGCAACATTATCGCCGCAGTGCAAAAGGCCCAGTATTACGAGGCTAAATGACGTCCTGTGTAACTACATCTCAGGGCTCTTTCATGTACTTTCATGAAATTTGCGCATTATAAATGTTGTTGTTATTATTGTTATTGTTATTATTATCATCATCATCATCATCATGTACCATAATGGACGGCACTTGCTAGCAAATCCTTAGACTTGCACCTTCATTGGACTTAAATGATGTCCTCGGGCAGACTTTCTTTAGACAGCAGTTATAGAACGCTAATCCGTCGGCTCCTTCTCAGAGTCACCGCGCGAACTGAAATTCAGCCGAGTGTAGCCTGGGCTAAACTTAACACCAATTGAAAAGTGGGGGTCGGGGTAGGGGTGGGGGGTAGCGATAAATAATTTTAAAAAATAGATAATAAATGAAAAATACAGCAAGAAGTTCTCTACACTTCATCACCTAGGTAAAATCTACAAGTTGCTGCCATAGCAAAAGGAAATCAAACAAACAAACAAAACAAAACAAATAAATAAATAAATGAATTAAAAACGCTTGATTCATATATGTGTTAACGGAACAAGACTGGATGACCCAGAAAGTCCGAAAAATGAGCGTGTCTAATTATTGTCGATCTTTCTAAAACATGTGGAGTCAAACTAGAGCATTCTCTAATCATTTCGGACAATCCGTGCGAATATACGAAAATAGCGTGCATGTTTTTGGAAAATCAGTCGGATATGTAAAACGTAAAACCAGAAAATTAATCAACAAAGAAAACAATTGAGTCACCACGTGGTCTGCTGTCTTTATTGGTGGTACTACAAGCGATTCTGAAGTGCATAGGCACTGTTTAAAATCTTGTTTTAATATATTTCTTTTTTGGTAAACGGCACAGAATCAAGTAGTTCACGGAAAGAGCTAGGAAACAGGTAAAGATTGTGGAGGTCGAAAGTAGAAGTAATCCTATCGTTATTGTTGATAATAAAATATTTAGACAAGATATTGTTTAGGCTGCTAGAGGACAGTCTTTCTCTGGAAAGCTCAATTATCTCCTACAAGGAAGAACGAGGGCAGTCCCGCGACTCCTGTAATTGGGAAATAACTTCTCAAACCTTCATATATAGCTCAGCTCTCAATGATACGCCTGCTAAGCCTGCTGCTAAGTGAATACGTTAGCAAAAGTTTTTAAATGTTAATAGCTTGCACAAAAAGTTTTAAGACGTGACAAAAACAAAAATTCTGCCTTCGACTGTTGGGCCTGAAAGCCAGTGTTCATTGTAAGCTATCATAGGGGAAAAGCAAATGGATGCAAGAATACTAATTGGAAAAGATTTCATCTATCAATAGCTGTAAATACTGTGCCCTGAAACAAACATCGTAAAGTGTATAAATGCGTACCAGTTAATCTTAAACGGGGGGAGGGGGGCAAACAAGCGATGGACTGGCGCGCGCATTCCATCACCATCGCAAAAACCAGTAGTAAATACTACGACAATATGTAATAAGAAGAATGTCCTTGAGTAATAAACAACAAAAGTTGCAAATATACTAAAAAAAACATAACTTGCTGATCACCTGGACTCAGAAGACAGATAAAGTAAAATAAGAAATAGAAATTTCAATAATTAGAACCATGATAATACAACCAAAGAAAAAAACAAAACAAAACAAAACAAAAAACAAGAAGAAAACGTCGTCCAAGACAAAATCTACCTGTCTGACAGCGATCTCCAGTAAATCCTGGCTGGCAATTACAGGAGTAATTGTTGACACCATCTACACAAGATCCACCATTACTGCACGTGTGATTAACACACTCATCTATGTCTGTTAGTAGAAATTAATATCAGAATTAATATCTTTGCAATTGAATAACTCACGAGTTACGATGAATCTATGACAACCGACATTGAGTAAAGGAGAAGTTCAAATATAGATATCTCAAGGTTGCACCTTTTAAGGCTGGATCCTCTTTTCTGGAAATTTAATAAACGTTAAGACAACGAAAACCTACTTGTTTCACAGTGGTCTCCAGTAAAACCTGCTAAACAGTTGCACGAGTAGCTGTTGACGCCATCTACACATGCTGCGCCGTTATGACAAGTGCGGTTAGCACAGTCATTAATATCTGTTATTGGGACATAGATGAAAGAAGGATCTACTTGTAAGTAGGAGTTAAAATTAATAATAGAAATGATGATGATAATAATAATAATAATAATAGTAGTAGTAGTAGTAGTAGTAATAATAATAATAATAATAATAATAATAATAATAATAATAATTAAAAATTATTCACCGAAGTGGGGGTAAATATCCATCACTTTCACCGAAACTGAGGTGAATAATTGTTTTAGTATACACCACACAAGCTGAATAATTAGCGGACCAAAACGCTATTTCATGTGTGACAAGCGGTCGGAAATTTTAAAATCTATCCCATCGGCTGCTCAGAGGTGAATAGTACTTGCTAATTACCTGCGAGACAACCAATCAGAGCGCGCGAAAAGCACTAATCACTTGTGTGGCATATACTAATAATAATTTATTACTGGTAGACTTCATAAAAAATTACATAATAATAGCAATACATAAAAAAAATTAAAGGTAGGAGATAAAATGACATAACTTTAAATAAGTCGATCGACAAAAACACAAAGCGTTCTTAAGATATTGAAGTTGTTAGTTGCGCAGGATTTCCTGACTCGAGTCGGTCTTGGCATAATTGGGCACCCTGGCCTTTCTTATTCTACCTCCGGCTTCTCCGTGGGGTAAGTGTCATCAGTGTATAGAGTTGTTTCCTACAGCTAAAGTCAATATATAAATTTAATAAAACCTAAAAGCGGAGCTCCTGGGCGGGTTGCTCAAAGCCTGATTAAGCTAACCCAGGTTAAGTGAGAATTTGATCTAAGATTTTTTTGTCCTGGCGGAGAGGATTTTCGTTTATATTGTTTCGCCTTCTCAGTTTGAATAATCTCAAACTATACACAAAACATAGGCAGAGAAAAATATTTTTATACATGAACAATTTATACTTTGGTTAGCTTTTGATCCTGGGTTAGCGTTAACGGCATCACTTCCGAACAACCCGGCCCTGATTACAATAAGTTAACGTGGTTTGAGCCTGTAATCTAATTGGCCAGTACCTGGTCAGCGGTTAACTTAAAAAAGACATGTGACTTCGATCAGCTCAAACATTGAGCCCTCAATATGGTCAAGTGATACCGGACAGCGGATACCTTGTATTGATAGGCGTCAATTGATCATAAAATAGATGCCCAATATCAAAGATGTACGCTGTAAAACAAGGCCGCATAACAAGTTAGCTGGAGTATGGCCGCCATGTTGCCCGACGTCGTCGTCGTCGTGGCCTCTGTGGTCCTACGTTGGAGCTCACGCGCAATACCGCTAGCCATTTTCTCCATGAGAAAAGCGATTCACGGGTTTCTATGAGTATGGGGCTCCGCTTGGCGGCCCGAAAGCAACGCCGTGATTCCCTGTACTTCTTTACATGGATTGTGTTACGCATAAGTTGAACACCTTCTAGTGATTGAATGAAGACACTGCCTTCCTGCTTTGGTATCAATGTCATAAGGCTCGGTGGCAAATGGTTTCGATAACTTGCTTCTCTGCTGCTGTTTTGATAGTACTTTGTCACCTGGAGTTAGGTCTGATTCATTGGCATTCCTCTTTTCTATATTCTACTTTTTTTATTTTGGTTCCAATTCACCAACTCTGTCTCACATCTAACTCGCTATGTTCTCTTCCCTCAGTTCTGTTAGTTTAGTATGCACTTTTCTGCGAAGCAGGAGCTCTGCTGGACTTACACCTGTGGTACTATAAGGAGTCGATATGTGTGCCATCAAGCACTTGCACATTTCCAGTCATTCTTCTGTTCTTTTACCTTGGCTTGAGCTTATCTCATCCTCTTTAAGGTATCAGTATACCCCAAATGACCGTGATTCGTTGGTGACGCTTTACGTTCGGACATTTCACGCAAACCCCAGTAAAGTATACATTTTCTGAAAGCTTAACAATTCTAGATTACGAAGGTATACTTATTAAAAAAAATAATTATTAAAAAAAAAAATTAAGAATTTTCGAATATAGCGCCCTGTTTCCCAAAGTTCAGATGTTCACTGATCAAGTTCGTTTTCGGTCGGATTTGAGCAGGAGAGAGCGATCAACATCGCTATGTCTTCTTGACATGCACCTTTCTCTGAAAAACCGTGCCGGGAAAATTTTCTTACTTGTCTTACTTGTCTTGCTTGATAAAACATGGATTCTCTTCACTAAAATAGTTTTAACTTTTGAAAGAAGCAAAAAATAAAATTCTTTGACACGGTTTTCTTTTGCCTGATTTTGCGGCAGAATTCTCTCCAAATTTCAGCGAAAAACGTTGAAAACACATCGGAAACGAACTCAAAATGTGCACGTGCGCCTCACTCGCTGAAATTTTCTTTTCGATCGAGATATGAAGGAAAATAAACTTTGGGGCGTTCTTCCGGTGTAATGAGATAATCACACAAAACGTGTGAAAGTATTGACGCATTGATCGACCAAGTGAAGGCTCGTTTCACGTTAATTAATAGAGCTCGTATCAATTACAAAGGAGTCTCAAATATCGCCTTCGGCGAGAAATATCCGTTGCAAGATCTGAGTTCCACCGCTCATGCGCCCAGGTTAGTAAGAAAATATGTATGTCTGGATTTATGAAAACGGTGTTAAAGACTGAATCAGGTGTTTTTTTTTTTTTTTTTTTTTTTTTTTTTTTTTTTTTTTTTTTTTTTTTTTTTT
>Ga0126338_10000873_pt1 | contig 17985 bp, 18 predicted proteins | sample OrbCmetagenome_2_FD_92529 | JGI IMG/M metagenome (GOLD analysis project Ga0126338, IMG submission 92529) | Coral microbial communities from Petempiche,Puerto Morelos, Mexico - Orbicella C C metagenome | ecosystem: Host-associated > Invertebrates > Cnidaria > Coral | place: Petempiche,Puerto... | reverse complement strand
TTTTATTTGATGACATTCATTTCAGTCCGATATTTTTAAAGGTAAAAAGTATGAAAACTGTTCAAATGTTCTTTGAAGACTGTGTGGCACCAAGTTAAAGTGCAATTTAATTAAATCAGACTTCCAACGTGTCAGAGAGGTTTTTTTTTCTCTCTTTCTTTCTATTTTCAGTGAAGTTGTGTTGTGTTGTGTTGTGTAAAAAGGGTAAACTTACGACTCGTATAAAATGCGACAGTGTCAGAGAGGTTTTTTTTTCTCTCTCTTTCTTTCTATTTTCGGTGAAGTTGTGTTGTGCTGTGTTGTGTAAAAAGGGTAAACTTACGACTCATATAAAATGCGACAGTCTCTTAATTAACTTGAGTATTTTTGAGCAAAAATTCCTCTTGGGGGTTGGAAGGGCTATGTGATGGGTGAGTGAGGGAGTTATGCATGTGCGCGTGTCACACCAATCACAGTGCGGGTTGTATCAAAGAACGAATCAAACTGCCTGTCGGAAAATAAGATGGTATCTATATCAATCTGCAGACATGTCAGATTACTGTAGTTTGTTCAGTCAAACATTTTATGGCTTACTATTTAGCTATCTTCCCATGACCGATGTAACATCGCATGTACATCATAAATTCCCAGTTTCTTTCTTGCTGTACATTGCAACCAAAAAAACTTGTCAAGTTAACCAAATCATTACTATAAACAGCTCCATGAATGCTCCTATCTCCGACACTTCACACAAAAAAATAACTCTTGCATGCCTTGCGCGTCTATGTTTTTTGTTTTGTTTGTGTGCAGTCTCCATGATGTCATCTTGGAAATTCCTTAGTGTTATTGGGAGACCAATAATTTGAGCATCTGTAAGTGCCTTATCAACATGGTATCCATCACAACTAATGATCTGCTTAAGGGTAGCAGTAACATTGGCAGTGCCAAATATTTGCACAGCCTGGAAGCCAAGGTGGATGCGTGCCTGAACTTCATATTCATCTCCTGTCAAATCATGTGGTGTGTGGAGGTTTCTATATAGTCTATCAAGACCTTTACAAAATGTGCATAAGATTTCCAAAAGAGTTCCTTTGAACCATGATTTGATGATGATGATGATTTTAATTACAAGGAAGCACCACGTAAAAAATACTTCCTTGTTAAAATCCAAAATCAGTGACACATATTACAGACAATGGCTCCTCTTATCTACATCTGTCTTTGTTTAGTCAATGAAACTGAAACACTTGCTGGACAAATCATTGACAGTGCTGTCTATCTAAGTTACGCTGCAACAAGGAAGCAGAGTTGCTCGCACTGGTCCAGCTCGACATCTTGTGACCTGTATCATACTGTAATAGAGGGGAATGGTTATGAAACTCCACAAAGTTCTCTGTTGTATGCTTTGTTTCCTTTTTTGGCCTTGACCGTACACAAAACACAATAGTTGTTTACTACTGACCAAGGAACTAACCAATAGAAATACAGAAATGTTTTGATTACGTAACTCATGCAAAGTGTGTGAGCGCAGAACAAACGATTGTGCACGGTCGTGGACCTTCCAACATAAATCTTGGCATCTTTGTTTGCTCCTTTGATGTTTGCCGGGCTTCATAACCATTACCCTCTATTAACTATGCCCATATCCAAGAGTCAAGTGGTGAAATTATTTCTCAGATTAGATTTCTGGAATGTGATTGGTTCACAAGGATTCGTTGAGAATCACACTGCACCAAAAGTGTGTTGGGATTACTTTTATTCCCATAAAAAATAAAACAACATGGCCGACAAATGTAGGTATTAAAAAGTGTATTTACTTTTTTCACTCCACTAATATTACATTTTTCACCTTACTTTAAAAAAAAAACAGTTCACATCAATAACAACAATAGACGTCAATTTGCAAGATGCAAGATGTTATTTTATAACATATTTCTTATGCTTCCTGAAACATCCTGTGATATTAAGTATTTATTTATTTATTTATTATTTATTTATCATTTATAAAATAATTTAGTTATTTACTTATGTTATTTTGGTTTTTTTAAAGTCTTAGTTTGTTGTTGCAGTGACAGCCCCACCTGTCAATTCGCCTATCTTATCATTACTGGTACAACACTCATACAAAATATATAAAAATATAAATGTATCACTGCACCTCAGTAAGCACTTAGCGACATAGCCTCCATAAAAAGTACATTCAGTTCGAACGTGTATTAGTTGACTTGTATAAACGACAAGCCAAAATAGTTTTTTGTAGGGCAGGAGTTTTTGACGTACGAAACTCAAAAATTCAGTCCAAGATAAACAGGCAGCTAGATAAAACAAAGAAACTGGTGTTTTTACATCAAATGCACGGAATCCGATAGTACGTTTACATATAACTTGCCTCTTCCAGCAGTTCGATCAGTTAGGGAGCCTCGTGAAGAAGAGCGAGTCGAAAGCAAGGCGAGGGGTTAAAGTAGTTTTAACTACTTTAAAAGTAGTTAAAACTAAGTAACTAAGTTCTAACTAAAACTTATTGCCATTCCAGCGGGTTCCTGATAGACCGCTTTTTCAAAGACGTCAAAGTGAAGTAGGCAGTCAATGATGACGTCATGTGTTAGTGAGAAGGTAAATGACTGGGTACAAAGCTGATGTGTGCTCTCTGCATCCTAGCCACAAGCCACGTGACCTGAATCAGTCGTCAAAAACAATTGTCACCGCCCTCTTGAATTCATGGTTTTCATGTAATGTCAGTATCAGTAGCTTTTGGCAATGATACGGGTCACGGAAGAAAGAAACTGATGCCTTGCTCAAACTCATTAAACACTATACGCGTTGTATATCCAGTATCTCTACACGTCTCACTGCGTCGGCCAAGTCAGTAACCGTATTAGCCATATTAGCCAGCATGCCTCCGTGTGATCGTGAATAGTGCTCTAGTCGCTCGATTCTCTCCTGGATAACTTCCATACTTCTATTCAACCTTGCAAGTTCTCCACGTTGAAGAGGAGATTCCAGTAAACGATTAAATCTGGCTTGAAGGTTGAATTGCTCATTCTGCAAAGCATTCAATTTTCCTTGAAAATCATCAAAATCGCGCTTCTGGCAATCCAAAGTGTGTTGAACCTGGTCGACTTTATTAGAAACATCACGGAACGCATCGGAAAGGTGGCGAATGCGTTGCCTAAGAAGAGGGATTTCCCTTATGAGCAAATCGTGTTGAGCGACCCTATTCTCCAAGTCGTTTAACCTTTGTTCATTTTGATCAGCGACGGATTTACGGGAGGATGTGTTTCGGGAGTCGCTGTTTCCTAAAGTCACTTCTTTTGGTGTTGGAGCGATTTCCCCTTTAAATTCCAAGCTGTTTTCCCGAGAGTTCCTAATTTTACTTGCTTTACTACCAGACAGCAAAAAGGGAACCTGCTGTTGTAAAAGTTGGTTGACGTTTAACTGTTCTTTCTGTAGAAGCAATAAATTATTAAAAATCATTCACTCGGAACCTTGCAAATTATGCAGAGGATGTGGAAAGATGTGATCATGACTAATCATGGACCAAAGAAAAACAGTTTACTATTACATTCTTCATTATCTCAAACTGAAGTTCGTTTATCAGTTGATCTGGTAACTGTCTTAGTCTCGAACTCGGTTATATTTAGACTACGAGTAGTCCCTCTTTCGCTTAGTCCGTCGTCCGTGACGCGAAAGAAAACTGCGAGAAAAAAACGGGCCGCGCGAAATCCTGGGGGCGAGGATTTTTTTTCTCGCAGTTTTCTTTCGCGTCACGCACACCGGACTAAGCGAAAGAGGGACTACTCGTAGTCTTGGTTATATTGAGCTTCTCACTATTTCACGACGGACTAAGCGAAAGAGGGACTACAAGTTCTTTCCAGTATGCAGGAATACATCAAACTCTCCTTTTCTCGAAGAATTAAACATTTCCATACAGTACTCGAGAAAACACGATTACCCCATGGTAATATGTCCATGCGACATAATTTTTGGTTTACCTTTCAGGGGACACTTAAACAGGTACTTACAATAAGCATGTTTTATTTCTGAAATGAAGAACGATAACTCCGGTGATAGTTAAATTCAGTTATCTGCCGCTAATGCAAGCATTTAAGAAGGTGCTACGTTAGAGATCATGTAATATGGAATGTCCATACTGCATGCGGGCCCGAAAACGCCAGTGAATTGCAGGGGAGCAAGTGCAGCTTTGCAGCAAAAGAAAACCATTTGACTCCGTTGTCCCTTTTAAACTCCCTCTTTACTCTTTACAATTGTTTTTGTTTCCCTTAAATCTTCGAGGTAGCGCGAAAGGGCACGGAGATTGCCAAGAAGATACCGGTATTTGGCAACAATTACATGTTCAGTCAATCTGTCAGTTGTCACAAGATTACCGTGTAACTTAATGGAAACATATAATAACAAAGTTCACATCAAAGTACCTTCACTTGGGGAATTCCACCTTTACCAAGTTTCGTAAGCTTAGCTGGAGATGCCGGGCACTCTTCATTTTGGTGAAGCTGCAAGGTGTTATAAAAATATGGTTAGTTGACTGAGACAGTGATTGGTTGGTGGGCGTGATCCGGAGGAAAGTAGTATAAAGTGTATAATTAAAAAATATGCGATTTCCTGCCTCCGGTCACTGTTCTGGCTCAGTCACTTTTATTCTTCTCCTTACTATTTCACACGGGATGTAGCAAAGTTGAGTTATTTTATTGCAGTACAGGGTTTTGGTGCATTTCCTCAGAGTTACATTAGTGCTGAGCTGACAAACAATACAGATAAGTGGCATAACGATGTGGTTCATAAGCATAAATGTTAATTTATAATGACCAATCAAAATTCACGAATCATTTTCATCGGATGTAGTTTATGTTGTGGTTTTAATCTGTCATGGGTTTAGAGGATTCTCACACAAGCTAAAATTTTATTTTTCAACGTATCATATTTGATTCATTATCAGTCTGAAACAAAGGGGAAACAGATTCACAAGACAAGACTAGTGAATCTAGTTCGCTTCACTTAACTCAAACCTTAAGGATATGGCGATATGCATGTAGAATTTACTGTAAGGATAAATAGCAATTAACCACTGTCTAAATGTAATGTATAGCCTTGGTAAGGTGCTGTTGAGAGTCTTTCTTACCAAGACTAAGAGACATATACCAGTTGCTAAGAACGGTGAGAACTTTACCTTCATGGCATTGAGATTGACTTGTTCATTGCATAATCTGCATATCTCTAGCCGGTACAAGCATTCATTTTCTAAGTGCTCCGCCAGATCGTTTCTCCTCTTTACCGCCACGTCACACTCAGGATACACGCAAGGTATCATTCTAAGGTCTTCGCCACCGCTGGCCTATTTAAAAAAAATGAAATGTAATCTTAAACTACCACCATCTAATGTACATGACACACACGACTAGTTGCCTGTATCCCGTCCCTTTGGTAATTGCACAAGAGGGGATTGTCGAAGGGTTCGAACAAACCCCTTTTTGAAAAATAGTGAGGGACTTAAACCTCCTCTGCCCTGCTCAAGCTGGTTGATTTTCACATATTGCTATTAAGTTACTCTGCAAGAAAGTGTTTAAAGATATCCGTCGGGAAGGTCTTAGCTCGGATACTGCAAAACCCAGCATTCCTAGAAGTGTTTTCGTTGATGAAGCAGCAGGCCTCGTCGTCAATCCTTTCGTAGATCTTAACAACGACACGGTCAACCACGTGCGCTGTAATTTCAGATGGCTCGCTGGTTTCGTTCGCAGCTCTAAACACTTCTATTAAAGTGCGAACGTTCATTCATTTCAATGACAAAGCTAGAAACCACGACATGTACCAAGGCCTACAGCTTTTCTCGCTGGCTCTTGATGCATACCTGTTGATCTGTCAAAAAATTGTCAATTTATTTCAAGGCCTCCACTTGAGAATGCTTGCAGTTGTCTAATTTGCTTTACGAGCACTGCTTTAGTGCGTATAGTGACCCCAGCACTTTCAGGATTTGATCAACGTAGTCTGCAAAGACGAAATGCAGGGAATGTTACTTGAAGGATCCTAGTTGGCACTTGTTGGTTTCCTATTACCGAATTTACTCCAAAATGCTCCTTCCTCGAACACTGACAAGCACCGTACATGACGGCACAAATAAGCATCGCCCTTGAATAAGCACCAGACCCCTAAACAGCAACGCAGCGCTCATTCGAAACATTTTACAACTTAAACGGTGACTACACATGCAAGCGCGTATGCTGCTACTTGACTCCAATAAAAACGCTTCATGACATAATTTCATGAAGCGTTAATAGACCAATTTCGATATATTAAAATTCAGCCTAACAAAATAGACCTCAGCACAAAGCTCTGGGGAATAAACCCCACAAACTCTGTAGTTATTCCCCAGAGCCTCGTACTGAGGTCTATTGTTCTCGGCTGAATTTTAATATATCGACATTAGTCTATTTGTTATTACAATACGGTAACTTGTTAAAACACGAATTTGAAAGATTCGGACGATAGGAAACATTTTGAATCAGCTTTTTACTATGCATCTTTTATTGGAATTTTTATGGAATTAATATTTCCATGAGAATGAGAATGAAGGATGTGGTACAATGTAAATATCCTCCACTTTTCACCCACACGGAGGTGGATGTTTGTTATCGAGAGTTTGAGTAGCCACCGTCAGAGTACTCGCAAAGCACTATTCACTGGTTTGGGTATGTGCTGATAGTCTACTGATTAACGCCCAGCGCCCAGCTCGAGGTTACTATCGAAGTCGATAAAAACCAATCTATCAATTAAAATGAATAACTGTTATTTCGGAAACTTCACGAAAACGCGAAGTTGAAGCAATTTTAAACGAAAGACTGATCAGCTCCCGGTGCCGTCTACTGATAGTCAGATCGCTACTGTATGGTAATAAGCCAATGGCGGTTAAGCCAATTAAAACGTTGGAAATGCACTATCTTAATGATCATCTTAAGTCAGCGATCATGTGCGCGTTGTTACAATTTTGCATATAAAAGCTGCCTTGCTTTTAATAGAAGTTGAAAAAAATCACCTTAAGTATAATTTTTGTTGAAGAGAATAAAGAGACTTTTAACCAAAACTATAAAATACACGGGCTTGCCCCTAGTTTTCTGTGAGCAATTATTCAACTCGCCTATATGCCACCTCCTCGTCAGTTGGCCATTCGCTCGTAAAAGACTTGAGCTTGTGGACAAACTTAATAAAAAGGCTAAACAAACAAGACGGAATTAATGCTTCATTTAGGCAACAAACGAAAAATAAGGAATAAAACAGATGAGAGGCGTTGTGCAATAAAACACAATGTATCACTACACCAACTTCAGGCATTGCGTTACTATCCAATTTTCTCCTTACCTCCAACTGACTACATCTTTCATATCCTTGAGCTTGTCCAATTTCTTTTCCCTGGCAGCTGCCAAAACTGCAATTCCCCACATGGCCCTACAACGCATGGTTTGCACACAATCACACAAGCACTACCCGTCTCATTCTGCAGACATAGCGTCTCTATAATTTCCTATTAAGTGATCTGCATAACTGTTCTTCTTTTCTTTTAACTGGCTGCCTGGCATTTTAACTCTTACGTTATTTCGGGTAGCCAGCACCCCTAGGGGAGACTGAACACTTAGTTGACCCAAAACAAAGACCGTCATTTATTTGGGAGGTGAATGCATATATCATTTTGTCAAGAGTAAGTGTAAGTGTGTGTGTGTGTGTAAGTGTGTACTGTATGTATATGAGTACAACCATATGATGCCATTGCTGTCACCAACCACTGACTAAAATGGCCAGTGGGCTCACTTTGAGAGGGAAGATATCGACTTGGGTGACGGGTTTTGCTAAGGATAAGGAAAATCAGAACAAGTGGGAAAGAACCTCTTTTCATTTTTGTACTTTATTTTCATTTTTGCACTTTACCTGTACTTTACTTATCATAACTTACTGGGGATGGCTATGTGGCCGGTTTCTTTTTCATCGATATTTATTAATCAAATCCTGTTGAGTTGTTGCGTTTGCTAAAAGCACACTTCTGAAGGTGACAGATCAGCATTTGAAAGCTTCTTAATTTACCCAAAGGACTGCAACTTAACTTAGCCATCGCACTGTAACTGATAGGTGTGCATTCTAAAATCGCTAACACATAACAATAATAATGCCAAAACATAAAGCAAATGATTGGTTGTCCACAGGCATTAAATGTGCACCACACTACCAAATACACACTTTGACTAACTGAAAAAGAAAACCCTCGCCCTCTTAATCTGGAAATTGGCATAGAAAATGGTTCCAGTGATGTTAATGTCTTGGAGAGACTTGACTGTACAGTCACATTTATAAACAGTTGGGTTAGCACTAAGTGTGGGAAAAAAACTTAATTTATAAAAAAAACAACTTAAATTACCTCAAAATCATGTAACCTTCCATTCCATTGACATCCTGAATCCAAGAACAAACAGTGAACTGCTAAGTTAAGCACTTCTTTGCAGACACTGGCATCTGGTGAGAACTGAAAAAAAAATATGGAGCATTGACAATAGCAAGGTTCAAAATCTAAACATTGATACACCAAAAACAATCAAGGTCAAGTCTGCACTACCGCTTAAGCACCTCACATCATAGAAGCTTATTTCAGTTTCTGTAGCAGTAAGCAACGAGAAGTATCACCACTACTCCCTGATTAGATGCAAGCATATTCAACTTGCATGTTGAACTCCAGCGTTTTACCAGGATCTTCTCACAAGCACTATTACAAATGCTTAACTGGGTGGATAGAGGTACTGTGACAGAGAGGAAGGTTTTGCCCAAGAACACAACACAACCAGTACAGTGGCAGATCTTGAGAGACATGTCACCTCCCTACTTCTCATTTTAAAATGCAAAAAACCTGGCCCATCTTCCCTATTATTAAAAGACAGTGTCTTCAAATGCCAATTAAGGCAGGTCAAACTATTCACTGATGCTAATTCCAGTTGAATTTGACAGCTGCAAGTGAATCCTGCAATTTAATTACTGCAGACTTTTGCCCTCTAATTTTTTTTCTGTTATTGTTACTTGAACTACATATACAAGGGAGGAAAAGACAAACTAATGATAATTAATAGGTAGAAGAAGGAAGGAACTAAACTGAAGCACAATATAATTACACATGACAAAACTCCTTTCTGTGTTCACATTACCTCATAATCAAAAAGTGGTATTCCAGTCCTTGAACAAACTCCTTGTGGATTGTTTCTGTTTGTAAATTATTTATAACAATTTATTTATTTATAACAACTTTATTTGCATCAAAAATATATTATTAAATATATCTACTTTAATTTACCTGGTAATGATAATGACAATGACAATACAATGACAGTAACAGTGACAGTGACAGTGTCAGTGGTGTTGGTAATGGTGACGGTGGTGGTGGTGACAGTGTCAGTGTCAGTGTCAGTGACAGTGACAGTGTCAGTGTCAGTGACAGTGACAGTGACAGTGACAGTGACAGTGACAGTGACAGTGACAGTGACAGTGACAGTGACAGTGACAGTGACAGTCAACATAGCCATCCAAAGGAAAGATCTAAGATTCCATTAATACATGTTCATAAGCTAACAGTGGTTAGCTGAGTACCACTATTAAATATGCCACTTCCACTATGAAAAAGAACATTGAGAATTATTCTGTAAAAATAATTTACATAATAAACAAACTGCATTAACAGGGTTCATACTCTTTTAAGCTCGTCAAATTCCATGACTTTCCATGACCTTTTCCATGACCTTTTCCTTTTTTCCATGACCTTAAGTTTAACTGTCACTTTTGAAAATTCTCAAAACTATCCTTGTTTTAGGGTCAAATTTGCATTATTTTTTGCAATCTCTGGCCTTTGCCAAAATATGTGTAGTTCAAATTGCCCTGAGAGCATCTGCATGGGAGGCTATTGCTCAGTGACTCGCCTTTATTATAATTTTGTTCTTGTTTTGACATCTGCAGTGACAAACACACCAGGCTTAACTATTACTTTCCCTTACTTTCCATGACCAACAATTATATTCCATGACTTTCCAGGCCTGGAAAACAAAATTCTTGAATTCCATGACTCTCCAGGTTTTCATTGACCCATACAAGCCCTGATTAATTATAAAGTATTTAATAATAACTTTAACTCACATGTAACAATACTCACAGGAAAAGATGCTTTACACAGGAACTACAGAAGAAGTGGCCACAGCTTGCCCTTGTTGCATCCCTCAACACAGATTGACAGTATTCACAGATAAACTTGTCTTCGAGGTTCTGCTTGTCCCCTTCCAATATAGGGTAACCTGGCATTTTTGTTGCACAGAAATTATTAACTCAGCTCTGTGTAGCCACTGGTTTAGGAACTGGCTCTCTATACAGCCACACCAATGCTACAGCTTTGAACTGTAAATGGATGAGATACTCAAGTCCTGACATTTGAAGGAGTCTTAGAGGAAATTTGACTGCAAAATAGAAAGTCAAAAAATCAATACATTTATTTTGAGTTACGCTTAGTGAATAAGCAAAATGTCAAGGGCCTCTCCGCCCCTCCCCCAAGGAAAGACTCCTATAAAAAAAGGAGGGGGTTGCTCCTCTGAAATTTTGGAAAGAACCCCTAAGACGTACCAAGAGTCTGTTTTGTGGGCACACGGCTTGAATTTGTTTACCCCTAAGGTGTCAATTCTAACATAACACATTATTTCCTGTCATATGTTTTTTGAATGCTCATGTCATATTTTTTTGGGAAAAGTACACGAAGTGGTTTGAACAGCTTTCAAAGCACACAATTTCTAACAAACAATTAGATTATTATGGGCTCGAGATTTCTATCATGTGATAGAGATCGAGAGTGAGTAATTATAAATCTACTAGTGTAATCATAAATCTACCGAGTAATTATAAACCTACTGAGTAATTATACATCTACTAGACATTCAAAAATTTATCTAAATCCTCTTCAAAGATGCCAAGAAGCGGCTGTCATTTTGTTAACAAGAACACTACTGCCGATAGATAGCTAGTTAAGCATAGCCAATCAGAGAACAGCATTCATGATAGAGCACTAGTAGATTTATACCAAGTTACAATATACCAACATTTGTCTTGCTGAACCAATAGTCACAGTGGATTATGTGTCATGATCAGGCGCAGTTGCCTACACTTCTGACTAATAGTTATAGTATCTATACCACCTCCCTCAGTGGAGTCCTGGCCACTTACAAGATGTAGAAGCCTAATTGAAAATTACCCAACATTTCCTCACCAAAAAGGCCTGCATGTGCACTGCTGATTGGGTACTACAGCTTTACAGTTTTAGCCTGCAAGCACATAGATTATTTTTGCTTGTTAAAAAGTGACATCATGAGTCACTATTGCTAAATGTGTTTCAGAAAAATTGGGGTCATGCATGTATGCTCTGAATTATTTAGCTTCACTTGTTCCTGAAGGGCACTAATTTATATACGCTTTAATTGTTATTATATCATTATAGTGTTTGTATCCATTATAATGCGTGCTCTCATTGGCCAGTTCTGGGGCATTATTCTCCCGTGATGCCCACAGGCCAATTATAAGATGGGTCTGCAAAATCAAAGCAAAAAGCCACATAATAAACAACTCATTAACCTTGAACGTTCAGTCTTTACGGGAAAATCTCAAACCTTGGCCTTGCTGTATTGACCTTGCTATTGCTCAGTCAATATGGCAAGGTCTTGGTTTGAGATATTCCAGCAATGTCCTCACTCTCAGTCAATAAGTAGTTATCAGAAGGTTTAATCAGCAACTGTAGAAGTCTTAGGTGTGCACAGTTTATGCAATTAAATTTCACCAGGTAGAAGAATTTGGGACCTATGTAACTTGCCATAATTGTTTTCCTAATACAAGTTGTTTTAGCTCATTTCTCTCACAAGATAGTTTAATTGAGCTTTGAATTTCAGGGCTAGATCTCTAACAACATCTCTGGGTCTTTTTTTTGGTTCTTGTGCAGGTGGACTGTGCCCAAGATCCCTACTCAGTATTTTAAGTGTACTTTTCCTCTGGTTGGGTAAAACATGGCCTCTTCAAGGCGTTCAGTTAGTTGGGGTGCAGAGTGAAAAAAGGCGAGCGAAAAAATAGGGGAGAAGCACAGTGAGAGAAAGTGAAAGAACACCTGTGGGCAAACTTAACAAAAGGTCCTTCTGCCCACTTATAGACTGCCTACAGGGACCCGTAACACGACCGCAGGCTCGTGGTTTTCTGTTGTCAGCAGATGTGTTGAGAAATGATTCTCCAGAATTGTAAAAAGAAGATTGCTGAAAACGCCAAAACGACAAACAAATTGTAGATTGCCATCTGGACTCTGGATATACTCGTTCCGTGAAGCATGCTAACACCCTCTCAGGAGATCAAGAGGAATTGACTGGAGAATCACGGCATTCTTTCTCGAAGTAAAGCTACAGCTTTCTCTGATAAATAAGATAAATATGATATCCATGATAAGAAGCAACATGCTGTACTTGCAAACAGTTCAAACATCTGGGCCCTAATAACACAACATAAAAGTGTCCTTCATAAACACGTGTGAAGCAAAGATAGGTCAAAAGACCGAAAAGTCTGGAAGAGGCTAGGTGAAACAAAGTAAGAGAAATATGTTTTCTCGCACACCACTGCGGCACTGGAAATAGGTCATGTGACCTTGATAGCTTAGGATACAGTTAGCTGATTGGTTAGCTGGCTGTTTATTTTGGTGATGGCGTTACATTGACACAATCTTGCTGCTGTGCATGTAGTGGTTTTCAATTTCTTTTTATAAAAGGCTGAAAAATCTCAAAACAGTTGGGAAGATCAGGCAAAATTATTTGATCTATGAAGACAACCTTGTCGCTGATGCTGATTTATACTACCTGTTAGGCTGAAGGATGAATGATGATGCAAAACAATGAGTGCCAAAGGCACAAGCTTCTGGAATGGTCTTGGGCCAATTGTCCCCCTCCCCCTGCCAGGAAGTGTTTTGGAGTTTAACTCCCTAAAATCCCCTTTCCTCTGTTTCTGTCAAGTTATTCTGACTGATTTCCATAAAATAGCAGGAACCAGCATGGATCTGCCCCTGCTTCTTGGCCTATAAGGATAAGCCACTTCTAAACCAAGCAGTTCCTGGGGAGGGTCTAAAAGAGTGGGTATTAACTTTTGGGTCAGGTCTGGAATAAGGAGGGAAAATGACATAGTTTTAGTCTAAAATAGGGTTAAAATTTCATGAAGCACACCACACACATGCACCCCACCAAAATTTTCAGGAAATACTGTACATCCCTGGGGTTCATGGGAATCAGTAATGAACAACTGCATGCAGATTGCAAGACAGCCGACATAATTGTCATAAATGCACAGTGAACAAACAGGAACACAAAAATTCCTTACTACCTGTAGTAGCTCACAGTAAAAAAGATATGGTTTGGATCCCACTGGACTCTCATAAAAAGGCTTTTAATGCTGGTGAATCCATTCCCAGCAACTGCATACACAGTTACATGTAAGTATGCAGTTATATTTTTCAGGCCAATTTCTTATAATAAATGGCTAAAAGAAATTATCTGGTAGACATGAAAGAAAAAATTGTGTAAATTTTCAATCGAAACAGTTTTCCCTCATTCAACATTTTAGAAAAAGAATTTGGTAAAATATATTCATGAGCAGTCTATTATTTTAGTGGTCATAATTATTGCAAAATTTGGATAAATTAGCATGCTTTCTTTCATCATCTGAAACAGCTTGACTATGATAAATCTACATGTAGTCTTAAGCTTATATTCAAACACAACACACAGTCCAGGACCTACAACCCATGAATGACAACCCACAACTCCTGACCCACCCTACCACCCATGCTAAAAAGCCTCACTGTATGGTGGCAAAAGAGGAAATGCACTTTCACATCTTTATTAATACAAAGTGGATTCTTGCATTGACATGTGCATCAACTATCATGTACTTGAAAATGAGCTTCTATGGGTGACGTGCGTCTCAGATAGCTTATCTCCCCGATGACCAATGTATAAAGTCTTAAGCTTAATATGAAAATATGGTTTAAATTGCACTTGAAACTGTTATGATAAGTTGGTTGCCCTGTGTAATGTATTGCTACCTGATCTTGAGGATCACATGTTGTGTAAAGAACTGCAATACACTCTTGAAGTTAAAGTGTGTAGACATGTACTTTTTTATACTCATAACATGGTACCACAGGGATCTCTGCAAAAGTGATTTAAAGAAAGCTTACTGACTCTCAACTCTGACAAAGAAAGTATCAAACCTCCCTCAGAATTGGATATTAATAGTCTCAACCTCACAGATGTGTGGAAGGAATGGAAGGAAGTGTGGAAATTGTATTGGATATTGAGTGGCCTTTCAGAAAGGACGATGCCATACACATAGCAACTATCCAAAGTATTCTTTAACACTCGAGAAAGCCATCAAACTATGCAGAATCACAGAAGAATCTAAGGAACAGTCAAAAATCTTCATCTCACCAACTACTCAGATGGGTAGCATCCACGCTGTAAAGAAGACAAAGCCACAGGTGGACACAGGAAAATCCAAAAACAAAGACTTGCAGAGAATAATGAAATGCAAATTCTTCACAACGTGTCATGACAAAGGAAATTGTCTGGCCTACAGAGCCATGTGTCACAAATGCAATGGAAGAAACCACTATGCTCAGTGCTGCTTCAAATCGAAGAATAGCACGGAAGAAGCGTCTTCGTCACATGAAAGTAGAGGAGCATATTGGAGGGTCTGAACATCAAGGAAATTCAAGGTAGTACTAGAAGGAACATTGAGTCAGATCTACTTGTTAATGACATTCCTGCAAGTTTTAAACTTGATACTGGTGCAGAATGTAATGTAATTTCCATAGGTTTGACTCATGAGTTGAATGCCCAGGTACAGCCAACAAGCATGCTACTCAAGTCATTTGGGAGGCACCAGCTAGCTAGATACTGTGGGCAAATGTCTTCTTGATACGAAGGTATAGGAAACTAAGGGTTCAACACCCTTGGAGTTTTATGTACTCCAAGATAATGTAAGACACCTCCTTGGTTTAGAATCATGTGTAGACCTAGAGCTAATCACCCTGGATAACAAAGTAGAACAAGTAGGTCTCAGTGAAAAATTCACCCTTCTGGATGAATTTCAGGATGTTTTCAAAGGTTCAGGTTGTGTTGAGGGAGAGTATAACATCAAGTTGAAGGCCAATAGTCATCCTACTATTCAACCACAAAGGAATGTCCCATAAGACTGATAGAGAAACTCAAGGGAACTATCAACAAGCTTGAAAGAAAAGATATTATTACCAATTAAAGTAGATTAGGACCAGTTACCTGGGTTAGCAATTTAGTAATCGTTGAAAAAGCAAACAAAACTCTGAGATTGTGTCTAGAACCACCAGATCTTAATGAAGCCATTGGAAAAAGAAGATTTCAAACCACCAAGTTTTGAAACAATTTTGAGTACTCTGAATGGTTGCAAAGTTTTCTCAGTTGTTGACGTGTCAAATTTTTATTGGCACCAAAAACTTACAGAAGAATCCTCATTTCTCTGCATGTTTAATTTGCCTTTTGGCCGATATCATTTTAAAAGAATGCCATTTGGTATTTCATGCACAAGTGGGGCATGAAGTGGCCCAGAAAACGGTTGAAAAACATTTTGGTAATATTTCAGGTGCATTACCAATTTTCTATGATATCATCATTGGAGGTGGAGATGAACAAGAACATGATTTGATCTTATGCAAGGTGTTAACAAGGGCACAAGAGTGCAATGTCAGATTCAACCAAGACAAAATCCAGTTTTGAGTAAACAATGGTATATGCGTGAAGTTGTTAGCGAACTGGGATTTTCACCAGGCCAAGACAAAATTTCAGCAATTCACAACATGCCCACTCTGTCATGCAAGCAAGACCTGAAAAGGTTATTAGGCATGATTAACTATCTTACCAAGTATGATACAGTTCTTACTAAACTCAAATCTGTCCTGAGTACTGCCCCAATCCTATGATTTTATGACACAAGGTTACGTACTACACTCCAAGTTGATGCCAGTAAAAGTGGTCTAGGAGCATGTTTGATGCAACAGAATCAACCAGTAGCAATTATGCCTCACATGCTATGTCAAGTTCAGAAATCAATTACGCCCAAATTGAGAAAGAGCCCTTGGCAATCATTTATTGGTGTGAGAGATTTAAGATGTACACATATCAGATCATAAGCCCCTAGAAAGTATTTTCAAAAAGCCTCTTTTCAAGGTACCCCTGGCTTGCAAAGAAAGAGACTTCGTTTGCAAAAGTATAATCTTACTGAAGTGAGATATATATGTTCCAAGGAAGTTTCTTTGTATTGCAGATACCCTATATCAAGAGCATTTGATCAGTCCAATGTTCCTACTGATGATGATATGCATCGTGATATGGAGCATTTCATTCATAGTGTAATTATCAATCTCCCAATTTCGACGTGAAGTTGACAGAATATTTTACAAGTTAACTTATACTGCAATGATCCTACTATGCAAATGTTACACAGGTATTGCCATGGAGGGTTGGTCTGAACACAAACGTGATGTACCTCTTCCTCTAAAGTCTTTTTGAAATGTCAAGAATGACATTCAGGTTACAGATGGAATCCTACTCAAGGACTACAGGCTTGTCGTGCCATTTGCATGGAGAAAAGATATACCCCAGAAATTGCATATAAGTCACTGTGGCATTGAAAAAACCAATGCTAATGTGTGTACAAAGGTATTTTGGCCTGTTATGACTAAGCGTATTGAAGACACGGTGTCTAGTTGTGAAAAATGTTTAAAATATCAAAGTAAGCAGACCAACGAACCCATACAAACTCAAGAAATCCCACCATTGCCTTGGCAAATAGTTTTATCTGATGTGTTAGAACACAAAAATCAAAACTACCTTGTGGTCACTGACTATTATTATTCAAAGTATATTGAAGCCATTAGGCTCAATGGCAAAACCAACAGTGGTGTTATCCGCTGTCTGAATGAATTTTTCACAAGACATGGTTATCCACAAACTCTAATTGCAGATAACATACCTTACAACTCCAGCGAAATGAGGGACTATGCTACGCAATATGGCACTAACATTATAACAACCAGTCCTGCATATACCGGTAGTCAGGTAAACAGTCTTGCCAAAAAGACAGTTCACATTGTTGCAAATTTACTGAGAAATTAAAGGAGTGCAATTTAAATGAAGGTCTAATGGAATACTGCAACATGCCAATAAGCAATTTTCCTTATTTGCCTAACCAAAGGTTGTTCAGTTGGCAAATCCAAACAAGAGTTCCTATTCACTCTATAGTCTTAGTACCACAGATCTGTCGTGATATTCCAGCGTTTTTAGAAAAACAACAAGCTTAATACAAAGAATTCTATGACTGACAAGGCTCCAAACAATTGCCACAAATCAAGGAAGGGGATAGTGTAAGGTTCAAGAAACCAGGTGACAAACATTTGTCACGTGCTGCAGTTGCAGGAAAACATGAAACACCCAGATCGTATATCATTACTGATGAAACTGGTAGAGAGTACCGGTATGATAGAAATAGATGCCATAATCATCTTACTCAGGAACCCCCTGTTACTATATTAAATGATGATCTCATAAGGATTATGTTATGTAAAAGAGTTGTATTGTAGATTCGTCTGCAGTTGAGTTATTGAATTCTATGTTCCAGTTTCCACTTGTATTAACATAATCTCGTTACGACAGCCAAATAGCTCAAGAAGGAAGGAAGGAAGGAAGGCAGGCAGGCAGGCAGGCAGGCAGGCAGGAAGGAAGTAAGTAAAGACTTTATTTAAAGAGGGTAGCGCTAAAATAGTATAAAAATACTAACAAACCAGTGGCCCTCTAAAAATTATGTACAATACGGATGTTAAAACTATGGCATAACTATGAGATAATATAACGAATAAAAATACAAGAGATAAGAGAT
>Ga0126338_10000872_pt1 | contig 18013 bp, 9 predicted proteins | sample OrbCmetagenome_2_FD_92529 | JGI IMG/M metagenome (GOLD analysis project Ga0126338, IMG submission 92529) | Coral microbial communities from Petempiche,Puerto Morelos, Mexico - Orbicella C C metagenome | ecosystem: Host-associated > Invertebrates > Cnidaria > Coral | place: Petempiche,Puerto... | reverse complement strand
TTTTAGACAACTGAACGACTAGATAAACATTTCCAGTTTGCTGAGATGGACTTAGACTATTTTATTAAGGGGTTTTAGGCTTACATCGACAACAGAAAGGTAACGTATTAGTTTGTGTGTAGAAAGAATTTGTGCGCTTCTTGTTGCCTTTAAGAACTGGAACGGAATTGTTAAGTTATCCGAGATAATATACTAAAAGTACCATGATTTGATATTAACACCGATCCAGTCAAGTAATTCTTGACAATATATTACATTTCCCTTACGAACGTTTAATAGATTGTCCTCAAATGCAATTTCGACACTTCACAATCCTTGATTGCGCAAACGCTGTGCTCCAATGCGCACTAGCACGTCCATGTTCTCACATGGCCATGTCTCCATGGCTTCCGCACTTTTAAACATTTCCAATATAATTTGTCTTGTACCTCAGCTAAAGATCATGCCTCATAATTCTCTGCAATATTACTGGTACGAAAATTCAGTTTGTACGTGTAGAAAATGGTTTCCATCAGTATTTCTTCATGAATGGGCCAAAATATCATACTCCTCAAAAATTAAAAATCCTATAACATTTTATCCTTCTGGCGAGTTGAGGTCGACATTATTCGCGAAATTATGCGTAGCAAGTATGCTCAATGAAATGTAAAAATCTACCGTTAATCTGAGCTTAGCTTCTTTAGATTAGATCTTCAATACTTACCGTCAGGAGAAGAAGCAATTACTAATAACTGACTCGCTTGGAAATTCCAAGTTTAAAAAAAAAAAGCATTCATCACATACACTAGTCTGACTGAGAAATTTTAAAGAAATAGTTAAACGGCTTAATGAGAGCCGGATTCATCCGGAAATCAAAATATGGCGTTGGATTATTCACATCTGGGATTCCTTATACGAATGTAAAAATGAAAGCGAACTTTCAGACGATGTGCTTTCAACCTATCACGGAATAACGTTTTGTCTTCCAGTAGAATCATTATGTTCTCAGTTGTGTGAGATCATGATCATCATATGATTTTGCTTTTTTGACGGGAGCTCAATGTAAATAGGCCTCTCAATAATATACATGTAACGTTACCTTGCCTCTTGCCTAACATATTTTAATAAACGTTTTAAGCAAGCAACGAGCAATATCTTCAGGGAACGGAATTAGAACTAAATTAGATTCTTACTACATACTAAACTAAAACTGAGCATTAAGAAAAATGTACAAAATGGAGACTTGGAGATTTCAGCTGTCGCTAATATTCAAGACCCTAATTGTCAGTCAGGGTTTAAATGGAATTGTATAGTTGTGATTTCTTCTTATTTGATTCAATAGTTTCGTATGTGACCCCATCCCGACACATTTCTTAATTGACCAATGTAGTTCTTAATGCATGAAAGTGTGATTTGCATATATGGTAAAGACTGATATGTAGTTTCACCGAAATGTCATTGTAAGATTTTTTTCACTAGCAAAAAATCACATCTTACGTTTGTATTTAGTATGTCATTTCCATGTAAACATTGCCACCACCTGTAAATGTAGACAATTATGAATATATTTCTTGTATATATAGCCTAAACAGTAAAGTATAGAGCAAATCAATCCATCTATTTTCATTTCTGGAAGCCTCTCTGCCTTCAAGCTCAATGATCAGCAGGACTCGCAAGAGACACAAACCTGAGCGAACGCTCGCTGATGAAAAATAAGAGAAAAAGGGGTGACATGTTCCGGTTGACATATTCCCCCTCAACGTATCCCCCTTCTAAGGTCCTTTTCATTGCTAAATAAAGCTACATAATCCTCCAATCATGTTCCCCACAGCAAATCACCCCCTCCTCCCCCCTCCCCCCGGCTAGCCTGTAAACAACAAGAAAATCCTAAACTACAAACAGCTTTCGTAAAGCGGATGTCTCTCCAAGATCATGAAACTGAAAGAGAAAGAAAAAAGCGCGAACAGAAACAGTGCCGTGAAAGTAGCAAAGGTATTAATCCCCCAGGAAGAATTCGTCTCGAAACAGATATTTTCATGATCACTGTTGCGATTAATATCCCCTGAAAATTTATATTTCTTTTCAGAAAACCTTCGACATAACACTACCTATTTTCTAAATACGTGCACAATACTTTTCATCATATAGTACTAGAATTGGTATTTTGAGCTATTCTTGCCGAGATAACTCTTGGGGCAGCTACCATCAGGATATTGATTTATTTACTGATTTATCTATTTTTATTGACTTGTAGCGATAAAACTATAAATTCGGCAAGCTCTGCTTGGTTTGTCAATTCTAAGGGTTCCATATTAATTGCCACCCAATCTTTTCAGTTTATACAGACATGCTTAAAGATTAAAGGTGTTTTCCTCAGTTCCCCGAATTTTCCCCGTAAAATTGAAGATATATTCGAAAGAAAAACGGCTCTGGTCATCACTTCCCTTTTTGACACAATCGACTTCCGCCCCAATTCCAAGAATCCGAAGGCTATTGGTAATAACGTTAAAAACAATTCCCAGAAATCTTGTAGCTCTTTATATAATTAGCTCCGATTGTTTGGTAGTAAAGCGAAAAAACCTAGTGGAAGACCTGAACAAACATTAGCAATCCTAGTTTATTTGGTATTCGCTGCAATATGTAAATTGATAGATGCATAGCAGCATAATAAACAATTTGGGGAATACGCCGAGCAACGAAATTTACTTCCGCTTTCCGGTCGTTTTCTCGAAATTTCCAAGAATCCCCTCCGGGTGACATCGACGTATATAAAGAGGTTCGTGGAATTCATTTAGCATTTAGTGGAAAACACCTCAAGTGATCGTCAGGGTTTTTGTTCCACACCAACAGCTAAAAGGACGTATGTAGTGATCTGAGATAAAATTGATTGAATTGAAGGACATTTTGTCAAGAATGTAGGTTTCAAAACGAATTTCGCGTCACGATGAAGTGCCCCGATTGTGGGAACGACGAACTCCAAGAGCATCATCGCTTTTGCTCTAATTGTGGTTGCAAACTTTCTGGTCTCCAATCGGCAAGGGAAACAGTATCAGAGTCGACAAACAGCTCCCAGAAGGCGCAATCTGTCGAGGCTTCTGATGCTGCAGGTTAGTTACAGAATTATAAACTAATACACTGCATATCACTGAATTATAACCTGACCGTCTGTTCAAATGAAAGGTATTTGGAAATACCACGCTAATCAATTGCGAGACTGAATTGGTGGTTTGTTATAGGTAACAAGTAGAATATATACAACTTATTCAGTATCAAAGAAGCTGTGTGTATTGAGATTTCCAGAATTCCGATTCGTAGACTATTGATTAGCTGAACGCAGATAATTTTCAAACTGCAATGTTTACTTCCTTCTTGGTACCTCAACGGGCAAATCGCAGTGAAATCGCTGCCTCATGATGTTTTGGAAGCGATTAGCGTCCTTATATTTATGATTAGGACTACAAAAAAGTGCGGCAAACAGTACCAAGTAGAAACGAAAACCGAAATCGGTAGATCAAGTTATGAAATGCTTTACGAGAACTTTGTTCACAAGCTTGAATAGACTGTAATTGGAGACAAAACAAAAATCAATTTTTATCTCAGTGTACTCGTTTACAAGTTGTGATACGCCATCAATTGAGTAACAAAAATCACATTTTTGGCCACTGAACAAAGCCACAAGGGGTTACAATTTTCACTCACAAAAACGAAAGCTCAATAGCACTGATAGCAATTACTTCGCCTTCAGGATCTTTAATTTTTTTTTTTCAACTGAAAACAACTTGCACGGGCATGTCGGACTGAGAAATTTATTATTGTTGAAAGCAATCAATGCTTCGTAAGAAGGGTCATGATATTTTGGAGGCATGACACTATGCAAATGACAATGATAAGAAACTGAAAAACAGCTGAAAAGTACCATCAATTTAATCAGACAACACACATCTGCAGATATTTGGTTCGGCCACTCTTAACTGTTAGGTAGTTGATTTAATATTTAACCGAGAAAGAAGAGGATACCTGGTCATGTGAACTTTCATGATCATTTGTGCTTTGTGACAACCTGACTCTAAAGTTCAAACCGGAAATTAAAGATTTTCACCATGAAGTTCCTTCTTAGCGTTAACCCTCACAGAGAGTGAGTTGAGAAACTAGGTTCATCCGTTGTGTTGAGTTCTAGGGACTCGGGAATAAGTCTGAAGGAACGAACGTGCAATCAGCCATGATGAATCTGTAGGTTGTTTATTTCTTTTTATTATTAAAGGATTCAACTGGAGCAAAGTTGACAAAATCTTTTAAAAACAGAATTTAAACTTATTTATTTGTTGTTTCCAATACATGTTTTCTTAATTAATGTGTTGGCCCTGTTTGTTTGTTCTAGAGTTGGTACGTAAATGTCTGATTGTTTGCCTTTCCATTAATTTTTCACTGGTCATAGCGGTATGCCATTGTGTTTCCAGCAGTGTTGCCAACTATGAGTGTTTCTTATACAAACTTTATTTGATGATTGCACATAAACTTAAACCTTCTAAGGAGAGTTTTATCATGACATGGCAACGTTCAGCTGAGTATGTATTATGCCTGCTTGGTCGAATGCATAGTAGCACCTACGTAAACAGAAATGAAAAAGAATACAGCTTGCTTTAGACAGGGCCATTCTTGTCATTGTTAACAGAGCAAGGTCGGCAATGATTACAATTTTTGGGTGAATTAGGTCTAAATGTTACCTTTGTCCTGAACAGGTGTCCAAACCTCAGCTGAGACTGGCACTGTTGAAATTGTGATAAAAAGATCAAGTACTGAGAACCTTGCTCGAGATCCGGAAGCAGAGGACGAACCTGTCAAGGCAACAGAAGAAGAGAAGTTAGAAGGTGCACCGAATGTTGAGATACATCTCTGTGAGAGGAGAAACGATTTTGAAGGGCCTGAAGGTATAGACAATGATGCAGTTCATCCCAGTGAGGGAGAGAAATACGTCGAGAAGTCTAAAGGTTCAGAGGATGATGCAGCTCATCCCAGTGAGGACAGGAAAGACTTCGAGAAATCTAGAGGTGTAGAGAGTAATTCCAGTGAGAGGGCTGACAATAAAGAGAATGATGCTGTGCAACCCAAAGAAGAAGAGATAGACTTGGAGAAGTCTAAAGGCACAGGGAATGATGCAGGTTATCACAGAGAAGAAAAGGAAGACTTACAGAAGTCTAAAGTTGTACTTCATCCCAAAGAGGGGGAGAAAGACATGGAGAAATCTCACGGTGCAAATAATAATGTATTTCATCCCAGTGAGGAGAAGAGTGGTATTATCAGGTCTGAAGGTGCAGAGAATGATGCAATTCTTCCTTGTGAGGGAGAGGCAGATGTTGAGCAGCCAAAAGGTGGAAAAAATGATACAGTTCATCCCAGGGAAGAGAAAGAAGACGTCGCTGTTCATCCCAGAGGGGGAGAGGAAGACGTCAAGAAATCTACAGGTGTGGAGAATGATGCAGTTCATCCTAGTGAGGAGACAAAAGGTATCGAAAAGTCTATATGTGTGGAAGGTGATGCAGCTAATCCCTTTGAGGAGAAGAAAGATGCCGAAAAGCCTAGAGGTGCAGAGAAGGAGTCCATTCATCCCAGTGAGGGGAAGATAGAAGTGCAAAACAATCAAGGTGTAAAGAAAGATTCTGTTCATCCAAGAGAAGGGGAGGAAGATTTCATAAAATCTACAGGTGTGGAGAATGATGCAGCTCATCCTTGTAAGGAGAAGAAAGACACCGAAAAGCCCACAGGTGCAGAGAAGGAAGCCATTCGTCCCTGTGAGGGGAAGATAGACATCCAAAACACTAAAGGTGCAAAGAAAGATGCTGTTCGTCCAAAAGAAGGTGTGGAGAATGATGCAGCTCATCCCTGTAAGGAGAAGAAAGACGCCGAAAAGCCTGAAATTGCAGGGAATGTGGAGTACATGACTGTTGTGTTTCATGCATTGCTGACATCAACTTTTAACATCAGCGTTCAACAGGGTTATAAAGTCGTCTTGAGAGGGGACTCACCCTTTTCTTGGAATCCATCAAAGCAAGTCGAGATACAAGCTGTAAGGTATAGTTGCTTCTTATCTGTTATTCTTTTCAGGGTTTTAACGTTTTAACGCTTTGCGTCAACTACAATCATTTTGCTCGAGTTTTGATTGGTTCACTGGGTTGTCTGTGTCCTTTATCAATATGATTGGCTAGATTGATAACCTATGGTTTTGGTTTTACAACACTTAATTGAAAACCGTAAGTACAACTATAAGTACGTATACGTACAGTGCTTTTAACAAACAAGTCCAGTGATGCTCATCTTCATTATCGGAGTGCAAATACAACTTTATGACTAGTTTCAAGCTACTTCAATTTTTCAAAATTTAATTTGGCTCTTAACCTGCTCTCACATGAACAATTTTTTGGAACATTATGGAAAGTTTAAGAAACAACTGCTAGAGTTTTTAGTAAAATAATTACTGAACCGGCAAAGCCGCGCACTGTTGCACTATTTATGTAACCGTATTGTTACGTACGAGGTGGTTTCAACTAAAAGCCTGATGGTTTCTAGAGGTCACCTCGCCTCGCATTAAATTATTTATCAATACTGTACATTAAGTAAAAAGGCAAAATAAACAGAATGAATGAATGAAAGTTGAATCTTGCCATTTGGATTACCGTTCGATAGTAAAAAATCAGGGTCGCCCAGCATATTACTATGGTAGTTTGTAATATCAAAAAAATGGTCATATCTTATTCAGCAATGGGAACAACAACAACAGCAATGCTTTATTTACTCTTTACACTGGGGCATGGGACATTTGTTTTGATGGCATTGTTGTAGTGTGAGCTGAAAATGAATATTAGTATTGATCCACCTAAGAAGATCTTATGAAAACTGTTTCCAGTCACCTTTAATTACTGCATGAAAGAGTGCTACGCATTTCAACACGTAGCGTTCGTTTTAAGCCATACTTTCATGGACAAATCGACTAGGACCTTGAACTTTGTTTGTAAATTTCAGGGAACTGCATGGTGGAAACTACTTACTGGAAGGTAAAGCCAAACTAACGTTGCGAGAAGCCTCCCGAACGATTGCGTATAAGTACGTTGTTGTACCACACCAACGACGAACTGCAAAAGACAAGGACCTCTGGGAGTGTCTTATTGGTTTCAGGCCTGTCGTTACTGGTAAACATGTCAACCGATGCCTTCGCATCCCTGAGAGTTCAATAAAAGTCAATGGTGAGAAAGAATGAGGGAAACTCTTTCTCTTTCTTTTTGATGCCTTTGTTTTACGGCTTTGATTTGTTCAGAAATGATGTTATTGATAATGAAACTTCAGCTGACTACGATGACTGCATCAAAACAGTACTTTCCTCAAGATTCCGCTATGCCAGTATTGTTTTCTTTATTGGCCGGCAACAATGGTAGTGAGAGAGGACCGCTGCAATCTCCATTAAAATACGCAAGGAATTAATAGGCTAAGAATAGTTGGAGAATGACTGACTGAATGACTGACTCAGTGTCTCAGTAAATGACTGTTTGATAGCATGATTGATTGATAGATTTATTGATTGATTCCTTGCTTGATTGCTTGATTGAGTGACTGGTTAATTCCCAGGCGATTAATTATTGAACTATTAATATCGTTTCTCTTAAATACACGTAGGCACGTGGCATCAATATGACGATGCAATCTTCAGTCAACCTGGATTATGGGAATCCTTTCGCAGCCTCTTCCCTCACAACGAAAACGATCCTGCTGAAGGCCGACGATTGGCCATGACAGCTATGCTTCCCGACTGGGAGAGCATTTCATTAAAACAGGGAGGGATGAATGCGCATGACGCCTTGAGTAAAATCAACAATGTTGTCCACTGCATGTCAAAAGCTGAGGTCGAGAACGGAGGTCTTTTTCGTCTTAGAGTTCCATACGGCTTCAATATCCTGGAGGTTTGTACACGAAAACTCATAGTTTAGGTTGTTACGTTTAGTGTTTGCTCTACAGAATCAAGAATTCGAGGAGATCCTTTCGCGTAAGTTAAATATCATATCATTGACTTCATTTTTCATTCGAAGGACTGTGATACATTGTTGCCATTTAAAATGGTAATAACAAAGGACAGAAATATCAGGTTGAAACTGACAACTATCAATAGGTATATTAATCGGTAAGGTAAAGGGATAGACCTTTAACCTGACCAGTACTGAAAATGCAAGAAACATTTGTATACCCTTGTTGCACGAAAACCCCATAATCACACAACTACATCTATTATAATGAAGCCGTCACCGGTAAAAAGTCAAGGGCATCGAGACATCTTTGCATACTGAGCCAGCGCCCTGCAACCCTGACGGCAGAGCGAAAAAAATATTTTAAAAGTTCACCTGGTGCGTTGAACTGTCTTAAGAGCTCATAACTACTTGAGGATCTGGATGGGGGCAGAAGATTCAAAAGTCAGGTCTTATTTGTACTTTTTCAGTCGTTGCCTTTTGTCAGTTATCAGATAACCCCATGTAGACGCTCCTCCATTGAAATTAAAACCTCTGGTATATACTGTAACTGAATAGATGCTAAGAGCTTATAAAGTAATAATAGTCGTACATTTTGAAAAATGTATTTTTTGTTGTTCTCGTTTTCATCATTATTCTAAAAGGTACTACATGAATACCTTTTTCCGCAACTAAACCGGAATATTCGAATACTTCGAGTTCATACTGATGACGAGGATTCTCACACTAAAAGACTGATTACTTCCACAATGATTGCATCCCTTGCCGTTCTTCACCAACTAACATTTCATGGAGACGATGAGTTAAAGAACCTACTGGAGTGTCTTCTCATAAATGGCGAGTCAGGAAGGCCCAAATGCATTGAGTATGATGCTTTGCTTTCTCAATTTCCTAAAGAAAAGCATTTACGGTAAGATATTGAATGTTCTCAATCTTACTAGGACTGCAACCTGTATATCTTTTTTCAGTTAATATAGCGTGCATGAACCGCGAGCCAAAGGAAATACGTCGCCTGTTGCTCGCTGGTCGGGAGTCCAGCCGGTGTGCAGAGGGTCATGGATGTGAAGCCTGATGAGACTATTCCGGACCATTTTTTCGGAGTTGCTACATCGTGCCACTAACTATGTGGCATTTTTCTTAATCATGTATTTATTTGTACACTGACCGAATGATTGATCGATAGACTGACTACATGAATGTTCGCCAATGAAACGCGAGTCGTGTTTACGTTGTTTGACTTACAAGTTTTTTACCTAATGAAAGGAGGTTTTTCTTTCCATACACCACACCTAATTTCAATTTTGATGCATTTTGTATCCTAGCACGTTGGCTGACAGCTTGTTGGAGCTTTGCATGTACGTTATCGAGTATCGCCGTGATATCTTTCACTGGCTGTTTGCAATGCCCCTACTTCATTTCCTGTCCGATTCCGTTCAGCCGTTCTCCATTGAGACACTCAGCTTAGAACCGAATTCAATGAAAGATACCTTGTGGTGGGGAACGCAAGGCTTGGATTTCCTAAGAGTTCGGCGGCAAGCTGCCTTTTCCAGGTACCAGTGTTAAAGGCCAGATTTCATGAAGTATCTATCTTTTATTTCTGAAACGACCGAATGGATTTTGCTAATATTAAAAGTGTATGTTGACATTCTTCGTTTTAGAGACTTGGAATAAATTTTGTTGGTTAAGAATTGATTATTATCCTCTAACTCTAAAAGCCTTTAACATTTGGGCTCAGAATAAGGAAGTCGTTCTCGATCCTCTACGACGATATTGCAAGCGGAGTGATAAATTATGGGTACACAACTTTGGCAATAAAACACAGTTATGTTTCAGACTCTATAGGATGTCACGTTGCCAAAGTCAAAAAGGGCGAGGCTAACGAGACTTGCAAATTATGCTATTCATTTATTTAACGTATTGCAATGTCTGTTTATTATAGTAACGTATTACAATGTGAATACCGGGCCTGAAAATGAATGAAAAGAACTGACAAAAGTAATGGGGATCGGCTCTCAGAGAGGTAATAAAGACAAAATCATCTACTTCAACCAATCAAGGGGCTTGGGATGCATATTGCCTTTTTAATCATATGGTGAAATCCAAAAAAAAATTGTTTAGTAAACAAAATATCGTTATAAAGGATCTAGTCCACTTCCTAATCTTGGGCCTAAAAATTAGAGATTTTCAATGCTAAACTTTCCAAAAATCATTCCTAAAATGAAGACCGAAATGAATATCTCCTAAAAGCGTTGAACGGTTCATCAATGTATCATATAAAGAGCATTTTCACTCACGTGGCCAGCATTCATGCACATTTTTCTGACACAAAGTAGTGTTTACTTATAAATAAGGCTACGAGCTGTTGACGTAATGATGGCGCGAGCAAAGAGAATTTACATTTTGTTAATCAGTTACCAAGTTGTTTTCCTTTTTTTCGTCGGGGTGTTTTCTAAAAGAAATAGAAAACATGTTCTCCGTGTTTCTATCGAGTCATAGAAACACTCGTAAAAGTTTGGGAGAACTCTTAAATAGAGCTCAACTCCCACAGGATTAGTTTGAAACATCAGCATTGCTGCCTTTTCATTGCTTTGGGACACCAGTATGGCTGTCGTGACGTCAGGTCATCAGGTGGAAACATTTTATCCATATATCTGATACCTGTTGAATTATTATTATATGTCCGTTTCCAGACTTGCCAGATCCATTTCATCTGCCGAGCTATCATTGGATCAAAAGAACTATAATTGAAGAAGTCTGGAAATTGACAATAATCACCCTAGATCTCCTAAAATATATTAACTGATTTAGGAATAATGAGAATTACATCAATTTTAACGAAAGAAATCTCTTCACTGGATGAACCAAACTAGATACTTTACGGCATTACGAGATCATTACAGTTACAGTGTTTTATTAATATTCCAGCACCAGTAGCCCAGTACATCTTCTTCGTCAGCTGTCTCCAATGTTTAAGATCGATCCTTTGTTTACGAGAACTTTTCTGCTGACACTTCCCATCCGTGATATTGCTAAAGTACTGCAACGAAAGGAGTTCGCTCTGCACGAAGTCTGTTGGACACTGGCACGAGTTGTGGAAGAAAGAGATCATAATTCTGGTTTGTTTGATGAAGAAGTAAGTTAACAGTCGCCTGATCACAGCGAAACTACCTTTACATTAAGTTAAATTTCACTATTGGGCTTAAAAAAAAAAACATAAGTAAGCCGCTTTTAACGCTTAAACTCTGGAGGACTTGTTAAAAGATTTTCACCAAATTTTGAAGGGGCATGATATATAGGGGGCCTAGTATGGGGGAGGGGCTGATATTTGTTTGTTTCGTGCTTTTAGCTCAGGTAGCCTCGAGCAACTCTGGCGCTCTCCTCATGCTGTAGGCTATTGCGTTTATCAATAACTCACTAGACGCTCCCTAATCGTGAGTCAATCTTAAATTTCTTTCTTTCATGTTCAGTGGGAGTCTCTTGAAGAGTGTATACAAGAAATGAACGATGGCATCGCAGGTTTTGATAGGTGAGGTTCAGTGGAAATAAAGTGAGAACTCTAAAGGGATATATATTATATACGCCATATACGCTTACTGTTTGATATTTCTCCAGTGACGTAGAACAACACAATTAGCTAATTGGCAAGGATCTTAAGTCATATCAATGATGATGTATATTTATCTCTGACTTGAGACACACTTGACATGTTTCATGACGCAGAAGTACGCTTATGAGGGGAAGAAAACTTGCCAAGTGCGATAATGCTTACAATTTTATTTTTTTCTTGTCTCTAGCATGGGAAACTCTAACTCCCAGTACGAGACCATGAGATCGCTAGCCAAAGCAGCGTTGCATCTTCTGCGTCGTTTACTTACAGTAGAAGAATTACTCAGCCGGAAGAGATTCCAGGTTGTGTCTGGTATTTTCAAACTACTGGATCAAAGCCTCTTTTTGGTAAAGAACAGTTTGCCCACCGATGAAACATCAAGTAAAGTGAAAGCAAACAAAGAAATCTTTCAAGTCGCGTTACAATCTCTGCATGATTCTTTGGAGACACATTTCCGTTGGAACTTGCTCCATATATCAGAGAAACGGCGTGATGAGGAACTTCAGGTAACACTGTGCTACTGCTGTCATTTTTGACTCACTGACTGTCTGACTGACTGTCTGACTGTCTGACTGACTCACTGATTGACAATCTGTCTGACTGACTGACAGATGGATGGACGGACGGACAGATTGATTTACTGACCGACAACATGTAACTGACGGACTGACCGACGGACAGATGGATGGACGGATGAAATGACTGACTGACCGACCGACCGACCAACTGACTGACGTGCGGACGGACGGAAGTACGGAAGTAAGGTCTAATAATAAGCCAAGTGTACATTTTAATGTACATTTTGTACATACAAGTGTACTGACATTTTAGTACAACACGGCCACTCACAATGTTTGGTTTCTTGAACAGGCTTGGTCGCACTTACTGTCTGTAAACCTTGAAGACTTCGAGTTACACCAATTTTGGGAACACGGTATAAGGGAGTCCCTTAAGAGTCGAGTAAACCAGGTAGGTTTTCCTTTGATTGTTATTATCATAGAAATAACCTGTTAGGCGCTGGCACATATAATCTAGATGAGGTTTGAAGCAAGTTGTGGTTGTTGAACTGACGACTGAGTACCTGTTCGCATGTTGTATGACAATTGGAATTAAGTCTTGGTATTGTGATAATTTTTCATCATTTGAGGATAATTCAAACATTTACCTGACAATCTTAAGTTCATGTCATAACCAGGTTGGCCACAAAGATTTAATTGAACTGTTCTGTAAACTGGATCTGAGCGCCTACCATCAAGACATTAGCGAGTGTTTCGAGTCTGCCGCTTTTGAGGCCATCGACCATCTCTTGAAGGTAAGCCACTATACTCCCGAGGAATAACGTGAGTGTTGGATGTATATAACTGTTATAACTAAAAATGGCTAAAATTCTATGTTATTTTCAATGTACCATCATGGGAATACGATATTATGAATTCTACACTAGATTTTTTGTGTTTCATATTTTAGTGGAGACTGCTATTGCGTAGTTTTCCTTAACTTAATTACACTAGGTGAATGATGAAACATTTTGAATTAACTTTGTTTTAGGTAGGAATAGCGGAGGAACCCATGACATCATTAAGTTTATGCCTGGAGTTGTCCAGTTTAACTCATAAACAAGCTTCTGGTGTGGGCAGACTTTTCTCTCTCTTTTTGAAAAGCTGCTGGCCTAAGGGAGGTGATGGAAAAGAAATTTCCGAAGATAAGAAGTTGCAACACATTCTTTCTTGGAAGCCAATGGCGCAGTACTTTAACTACCTTGGTGAGTTAAGTGGAATATAACTTAATTTGTTCAAAATTTGACCTCTTACTGTTAATAGATCCTAGACATTTTTTACCATTCAATAAGGATCGGGCAAAATTAATTTCAACGACATCTTCTCAAGATAATTTCACGATCTTTTTCCTAATCATCTTTGTCTTGACCTTCAGTAACGATGGCATCTGTGCCAGCAGAGAAAAATCTATAAATTTCAACGTTTGGTTTGATCAGTGACCAGTAACGACAGAGTATTCGCGCAACCCTCGTTTTCAGGTTGACCAGTCACTTTACTGGTTAAATAGAATGTCCATTCTATTCGTGCAACAAATCAGTATTTAAGCGAATGTATGAAAGGTCATATATTTGAACTGCGCATGCGGAGAAAGATCTGAAGACACGACTGGTCATCGCAGTTATACACACAACTGAAGTTGTGTGTATAACCGCGATGGTCAGTCATGTCTTCAAGTCATTATTCGTTCAAGCTGATAAACTGTAAGTCAATAACATGGTACTTCTCAGTCAGTGTTAACAAAATGGTGGTTAACTATAACTTCTCTGACGCAACATTCCCTGTTTAGGTTGTGGAAGTCAGTTAAAAGAAAAGTTGTCCGATGACGGGTGGGAGATACTTGTTTCTGCGACCTCACTCGTTGCGCATGTGGGACTCTGCCTGAGGAATGGAGAAATTCGGGTGAATACATTACGAATTGTCCACAAGGACCGAGATAGGTTCTTGGAATTGTATTCCTTGCTACCCAAAGAGGACTCGGCTGTCACTAGAGATATCAGTGAAGATAAGGGGAACCAGCAAGAAGCACGTTCTATGGAGATATTTCTTGACATGCGCAGCGAGGAGCTTAAAGCCTTTGAGAAGGAAAGAGAAGCAGTGTCGACGTTTATTACAATCTGTTCTGTTATCAAAACAGGTGAGTCGTGGTACATTATTACATTGTCGAAGTTAAATTAACTGCACTGAAAATGATATTTTAAAGAAAGTTAATATATTAACTTAAGTTTTACCATGTTTCATCTCAAGCTAGGAGTTCGTCAAAATTCCAAGGATATTTAAGCAATGAACCACTCTTTCTATGGGTTTACCCGCGCAGTAAACCACTTAGAATGTTGGAGAACACTAGTAAAGCTTGTAAATCACGAACCGTTAGGAGAGTGATTTCAGTACAAGCTTTTCGAGTTTTCTCCCAGCATCCCAAGTGGTTTATTGCGCCGGTAAACCATAGAAAGAGTGGTTTACATATTGCTTTTATGAAATAACTATGGAAAATGTTTACTTTCGTGATCAAGTTGTTTATTCTCAACAAAATCGTGAGATGATGCAGGAAAACCAATCACAGAAACTAAAAGAATGAAAGCACAGACTCAGCGCCGGAAAGCAAAATCCGCAGAGCAAATCGACGAAAACATTTAGCGCTAAAAATATACTAGGGAAGAAAAGCGAACTTTGACGGGAAAATGCGGGAATTTGTGGCCGGTTCTAGTCATGGACAGTCATCACGAAAGTAAAAGACTATGCGAAAAGTTTGCAATTAGTGCAAACTTCAACTTTCAAAATTTCTGCGAATGAATAAAGGTTAGTTGGAAAAATGCTGCTTCTGAAATTTATTCAGAATTTATTTACCTATGTAGAAGGCTATGAGCTTGGTGTTTCTCTTTATTTTATTGAGTGAAAACTATTGTTTGAAAGCTTAATGGGAACTATATTCATTTATCGTGTTATGCCTGCATGCAGGCATTGAATTTAAACTTAAAACTACTGATAAGCTTATTGTCAACTCCAAAGAAATCTTTTAACTGCCGAAATGATCATTCAAGCCCAGCTGTAGTCAGAATTGCGTCCTCCAAAAACCTTGGAAAGCACTGAAAGCGCTTTAAACTTTCTTCTAAACTCAAGGGTAAACGAAATCGGTGTAAAAGTTTTGCCATGGACATTAAGAAGATCAATAATTATATCTCGGCCAATTTTTCCTTACAAATTTCTTTGTATATGTTGAATAAAAGATATTCCTGTTATGAATATCTCACTGAGCCTTTGAAAGCCGAAGATATATATATAGCTTGTTTTCTCTCTAGTGTTCTGAGCTCTCCAGTTCCGGCCCCACGTAGTACTGCCTATCGGAAACCATTTGTTTACCGGGACAAAAAACGATAGGCTTTTGACCAATCAGAACGCGCGTATTATGTCAGTTATGTTATAAAGTCCTTTAGCCCTATCTCTCCTACCCTAAAACGAGTCAAAAACTTTGTAAATCGAAGTGTACATCACGTGTACATTTCGCATCATTTTTATTGCCGGTAAGCTGTACGCACCCACGTCCTCATAAAATTTGGAAGTAGCGCAGCGCAGAGTGCAGTCACTTTAAACCTTAGCCCTGGCCAAACGGACTCGAAATTTGAAAACTTGGGTCTACTTGCGACCACGTTTTGCCAGGCCTTGCGTGCACTTGCGTCGACTTACGATGACTTGTGCTCACTTTGGTCGAGATCAAATTTGTACGCAAGACAACGCAGTGTTTTTCACCGTTTAGCAACCCAAACCAAGTCAACACATGTCGAGTGACGTCCATTCGTTGTTAGCGCTACCTATTAGCCAATGAAATACAGGATATGTCTGACTTGAAATGGGTTTTTGTCGACTTGCGTGTACTTGCGAGCAACCTTGCGAGTCCATTTGGTCGAGGAACGCAAGTCTTTACGCGTGTTCAAGTTGCGGCTACTTGCGACTACTTGCAATTTATTTTTTGTAGATGTTGATTTCCGAGGAATCAAAGAAAAGCTGGAAAAAGACCTAGCTTCCTGCCAAATGCATGACATTTGCCATAAACGCGGTCCCAGTGAAGAGCCGATAGTAAGGTTCTTTGACCTTTCAACGAAGAACACGAGAATGATAAAATTGCTTCACCTTGTCCATCCCAGTCGTCTTTTTCGTGACATGTGGCAACAGTGCATTCCAAAGGCAGTCAAGTTTTCCGAAGATGAAGCTGGATCAAGTGGGACATTAACGGTCGACAAAGTGCAAGAGCTCTTGTGGACACCTGCTTATCGGAAATGGCGAAGCACATGGGAAAGAATCCTTGGTGGAGAAATCAGTCTTCAAGAATTGGATGAACGATTCGACAGGTTTAGAAACGATCCCAAAACTTTGGAAATCGAAATTGGAGCAGTTGTGGCCTGCTTTTCCAATGAAGAAGATATTGACCTTTCTGTTCGTAAACGAGTTGCTCAAATCAAACAGTATCACAAGCTGAGAGAGTTTGAAGGGGCTGCAGCAGCAATCTTGGAATTTCAAAAAACCATGGATCTTGGAGGAAACTTCGACCTGATTCATGACTTTTGCGGCCAGGTACATTTTAGTATATTTCCATTTATATGAGGCTCGATTTCTGGGGAGAAACGCGGGTTCCTTTTTCAAACAATGGCTGGTAATCGAGCCTACATTAAGGGATGAAATCACTACTATAGCTCAGAAAATACAACAATATTTGCAAACCTGACCCATTTGATACCAGGGGAGTTCTAGTCTTTAAAGACCAGACAATGGCTTTAAAACCTTAAGGTCTTTATTAAGTTGCGGACAGACCTAACATTTACACCATTGAATTTTATATCACGTACCATGCTTGAATCTTTAATGCTTAAGTGAAAATAGCTCTCATAACTGTTCTGTTTTTGTTTCACTTCGTGGAGGCGGCGTGGCTTAGTAGTAAGGTTGCTGGATTTGTAATCTAGCAGTCTAGGGCTCAAATCGTTCTCCGTGCCACTATATGCATCTTGTAACCAACTGGTCAGCCTTCCAGCAGTTGGGATTTTTAAAACATTTATGTTCATTTAACATTGTATTAGGGTCCTCAATTAGCACAGCAGTGCTAAACACTTCAACACTGAATTAAAGTAGTAAATTTATCTTATTTAATAGGAGAATGACTTTTTAAATTAATATGCATATGTGTAATGTTTTTTGGAAGTTGAACGAAGACTTTCTGCGACGCCCGCTCGGTGCTATCGGTGATGATGTTTTTGAGATCGGAAAAACCCTTGAACGTCTACCGCAACCAATGATTGAATGCCTGAGGACTGTCAGTGATTGCAAAGAGTACATCCTCTGGCTTCGAAAGGAAGTGAAAGGTGACTATTACTTATTTAATTATCTACGCCTTTCCTTCAATTCCGTAATGTTCTCACTCACTTTTAAGATACCTGGTAACTGACTGACCGACCGTCTTACCGGTAACCCGCATACTTATTTATCTGAAAAAGATATATTACCTTTTTTTAACTTGTTTATTCCTTCATTCATTCACCCACCCACTCACTCACTCACTCACGCACGCACGCACTCACTCACTCACTCACTCGCTCGCTCGCTTGCTCGCTCGCTTGCTCGCTCGCTCGCTCGTTCATTCATCCTGATTCATTTATTTCTTTAGCTATTTGTTTATTTATCTATTTATTTATTTATTTATTTATTTATTTATTTATTAAGGCAGGGAAGAAGTGAAAACACTAGTGGACCTCGCGATGATGTCTGCTGGAGAGAGTGACATCGAAACTGATCGAGTCTCGTGTTTGCACACCACTGCCCTTGGTTTTGCTCCTTTCATATTTGAACTGGACAAATCCGCTGACTTAAGTCAACTG
>Ga0126338_10000871_pt1:15000-18014 | contig 18014 bp, 10 predicted proteins | sample OrbCmetagenome_2_FD_92529 | JGI IMG/M metagenome (GOLD analysis project Ga0126338, IMG submission 92529) | Coral microbial communities from Petempiche,Puerto Morelos, Mexico - Orbicella C C metagenome | ecosystem: Host-associated > Invertebrates > Cnidaria > Coral | place... | reverse complement strand
TTTCTTGTTGCGGCCACCACCCTCTTCTACTCCCTCCCCCTCCCCCACCCTCCTCCTTCCTCTTCCACTTTTTCCCTCCCTCTTCTACCTCCTTCTCCCTCCTCCTCCCTCCTCCTCCTCCCCCCTCCTCCTCCCTCCTCCTCCCTCCTCCTCCGTCTTCGTCTTCCTCGTCCTCGTCCTCGTCTTCATCTTCATCTTCGTCTTCTTCGTCTTCATCTTCGTCTTCTTCCTCTTCTTCAGCATCATCATCATCATAAGCTTTATTTATACACGTTATCAAATTCATGTAAAATATGTTCTTACATCGAGCCGTGTCTAACCTAGATATAAAAGGTACAAATTAAAAGTAATCTACCACGAGCACTATTTCTACTAATACAACTTATACTAATGCTAATGCTAATGCTAATGCTAATTTGCTAATGCTAATGCTAATGCTAATGCTAATACTAATACTAGCACTAAAACTACAGTGAAACCTCGATTTACCAAAGTCGCTGGGGACCGGCCAAATTTGTTCGTTAAATCGAGGGTTCGTTATATCGAAAACCTTGATATAACGAATTTGAGGGCAAACGACTAAAATGTTCGTTATATCGAGGTCATAGTTAATGATTGATTCGTAACACAGGTGACTTCTGTCACGCAATTTAATGTAGTTTTCGTCACCCAGAAGTGCCGCGTTTTGAGATGCAATTCATTTAGCATGGTGGCTATCAGTATCAATTATTTTCTCTTTTGAGTAGATGCGCAGCTTTTGTTTACAAAAGTACGACACTTTTAGAGTAGCGATTTAAAAATGTTGCAACATAGAGGTTCATTACAGAAAATTGTCTATGTAAACAAGGAAACGGGCTACGTATTCGTTTTATCACAAGAAGCCATCGAAAGTGAAGAAGTTAATAGAACTAATAAGAGACAAAGAAGATAGAGCAGAAGTTAACTGATGTCGAAATACTATAGTGCCAATGTCTATGACATATAATAAGCCGTTGACTGAAAGGTTACTGTCTCTTTACCATAAGGATTACAAGGATTTGTCGACTGTTGATCTGTTCAGCGTTTATCTTTTGTCGCGTGTTGACATTGTAATTCGTTATATCGAGGTAGATTTTACGTTTGGGCTTCCGGATTATGTTCGTTACATCGAAGAATTATATCGAGGTTCGTTATATCGTGCTTCTATTCCATACATTTTACTGTAACTTTGGCCGGGACATAGACTATCGTTCGTTATATCGAGGACTTCGTTAAATAGAGGTTCGTTAAATCGAGGTTCCACTGTAGCACTACTACTTATCATATTTATAATAAAAACTATTAAGTTCTGACGCATATGGTACCGATACTGTGTCTTTTGCGTTAGGGTCTTTCCTTTAAATCTACCTTAGATGTTCCTATCGCATCGTGGGGCCGTTTTACATCAAGAAAAAACGTTAATCAACGACAAAAAGTAATGTGTTAGCGTAGATAAGAAAATAGCGACCTTCCTTGTCTTGTCTGTATTTCAACCTAGGATCCGTAAGGTCGGTTCTCATCTTGCCCAAAGTTTACATTCCAAAGTTCGGACTTTAGTGTGTGTATAGACTTTTATTGACAGACTCCACATTTAGAACCACCTTGTACAGCATAAAAACAACAAAGTCGATTGCATTCATCTTCGTCGTTTCTAACGATTAACATTTCCAGCAAAGACTCGCATAAAAAATGTTCATCCAGAGTTGCTCGATCTAGTTCTTAGTGAATGTATGTGATTCTTACATCGCTTACATGTTGATTTTTCTTTTAGATATAAACGAGTGTGTAATGCAGGGCATCTGTAACAACGGGCAATGCGTCAACGCACAGGGAGGATTCCAATGTGAATGCAAACAAGGATATGCTCTGGATGACGCAGGAAAGGACTGCTTAGGTAGCCAATAAAAAACGTGTCATGACTCTCAAGCTTCCATATCTTATCGTGGAGAAAGGCATCAAGTCTTTCTTGTGGGAAGGGTTTTTGCGAGAACGATTGCCCATAGAGCTTTAGTCCATGGAGCATTCAGAGTCTTAATCAGGCTGTAATTCACCTAGCAAAAGTCGATCCCCTTTTTTACTGTTGTTGTGCTTCAGGTGCTGGAGACCTTGAGCAATGACGACGGCGACGCCAGAGGCGACGCCTAGCCAAAAAGGGATTTATATTTTACCTTCGAATTTCGTAACTAATGACCTCAATCTGCGCCGAACTTCGGAACGTCTGAAAGCCAGCTCAAATTAAATACGTAATGCCAGCGATCAATTTGCAGAGGACGGCAAAGAAATGTACAAAGATTTATAATTTAGAGCGCGCTGGCCTAATAGTTAGTGCGCTGGGTTCTGGATCGAACAGTCTGGGTTCTAGCCCTGGCCGGACTCGCTGCGTTGTGTTTTTGACTCAGGAGTATAATTAAGACCAGTTAACTGCCTTGAGCACCCTGAACCCTGACAGAATACTAGTGGGGTAACCCTGCGATGGACTAACATCTCATCCATGGGGTTCAGAAGCAATACTCCTGTCCGCCTCAACCAACAATTATGCTTAAGAGTCTTTTTTTTTTTCAGATATTGATGAATGTCGTATCTCGTCCGACTTGTGTGGTAATGGTACCTGCACCAATATTGCTGGCAGTTTCCGATGTGACTGCTTCACAGGATTTGAGAATGCTCCCATGATGATGGAGGTCTGTGTGGGTGAGTGAACAAAATGGTTAAATTCTCTTCCTAGGTATATGGGGTGTTTATGATGAGTACATTTAAACACTACCCTGGGATCACGAAACTAAATGACTGAGGCGAGTGTCTTGGTTGCCTCATACTGACTACAGCCCTGAATGTGACATGAATAAATAAGATAAATAGTACGTAGGACACCCTGTAAGAGATTTTAACGTGATAACAGTAGTAAATTTGTAAAGTGCCGTTCCTTAAATAATGACCCAAAAGCCATACCACAGAATTCCAATTCTTTCCAATTCTGCCACATTTTTTGCAAGAAG
>Ga0126338_10000871_pt1:0-10000 | contig 18014 bp, 10 predicted proteins | sample OrbCmetagenome_2_FD_92529 | JGI IMG/M metagenome (GOLD analysis project Ga0126338, IMG submission 92529) | Coral microbial communities from Petempiche,Puerto Morelos, Mexico - Orbicella C C metagenome | ecosystem: Host-associated > Invertebrates > Cnidaria > Coral | place... | reverse complement strand
CGGTAACATGGACTAACGATGAATCGCTGACTTCAATTTGTGTTCGTTCGTTGTTTTCACGTGCTGAATCCATGACGTCATATTCGTGTTCATTCGTCTGCTTCGCGAACGGTCATGAAATTCCCGACGTCCTTTCGAGTTCGTTCGTCGATAACACGGACTATGAAGTTAAATACAGTATGCGGCACCCTTTCGTGAGCATTTGCCGATTCTCACGAACTATACCGTTCAATCGCCGAAGATTTTTCGTGGCGCCGTCGCGATCGTCGGAACGAACTCCGAAGGCCCTGCTTCTGTTCTCAGGTTCTGCTTTAGAAGGTTTTGCGGTGTACTCTGTTCTTAAGCGATCTGAATGTTTCTCTTTAGATGTGGATGAGTGTGAAATAGACCTGGCCCAGTGCGGTGGAAATGCTTACTGTACCAACACCATAGGCAGCTTCCTTTGCACTTGTAAACCGGGATTCGCTGGAAGCGATAATGAGTGCGTCGGTGAGTACATACAACATATGAGAAGTCACTCGTCTACTTTATTGTTTAAGCTGCTAAGGTTATTGCTGTTATTTTTGGTTGTTAATTATATTTATGGTGGTTACTGAAAGTAATATTGTCAAAATTATGCTATGATGAACGTTGTGTATCAATAAGGGCGTTGAACGGCGTTGTGTGTGTTTGTTTTGTTTTGTGTTGTGTTAGCTTGCGTCGCATAGCGTTAAGTTACGTTGTCCCGGCTCTATTACGTTTCGTTGTGTTGTTTTGCGTTATGTTGTGCTGTGGTGTGTTACTTTGTATTGTGCAGCATTGCTTTGTATTACTGTGTTGTGTTTTTCTATACATTTCGTTTAAGGTTTCAACTTCAAAGCTTGACGTGTATAGCAACAATTTTCATATGTGGCAATCTGCAACGCAGCCTTTTGATAATGTTCTCGTACCTCACTGTTCAGATATCGACGAATGTACTACAGGCGCTGCCCAGTGTCACTATAATGCCACGTGTGTCAACATCCCAGGCTCTTTCAGCTGTGTTTGTGAGCCAGGTTACACAGGAGATGGCATAATCTGTAATGGTAAGTTATGTCAGTATTGTTTTTATTGGAAAATTCTTATTCTCTTTAAATGTTAATAACGAACGCACTGAAATTTTGTGTCGTTGTGTTAGTCAATTGATTTTGTATTGCGATATATGTTTTTCTTGCATTTTGGTCAATAATGTTCTAAAGATGTGCCCGTAAGATTTGTTTGTTGGTTTTTAGATATAGACGAGTGTCTTAATGAGGACAGTCTCTGCGAACACGGACAGTGTACCAACAAGGCTGGCTCTTATGAATGCGAGTGTGAGATTGGCTACATACCAGCTGAAGATAAAAAGAGTTGTGTCGGTAAGACTTTACTTCTTAACAGATTGTTCTGTAGTTTCCTAAAGGTCAGCATCCCTTTAAACTGGACACTCCCAAGACCACCTGTCAGAGATGTCAGATGTCATATGTCAGATGCCAGATGTCGTATGTCGTATATCAGATGTCATATGTCAGATGTCGTATGTCAGAGATGTTAGACATAGAGATTAATTTGCTTGAGATATGTTTTCGCCTATTGGAGGTTTCGGTGTTCCTCAGAAAAAGGCCCACTTTGGAGAAGTTTTCATGATAGTCAGATTTCCGACACGGAGGCTTCCTACTCTAGGGAGGTTTCCTCCTTTAGAACTTTATAGACGTTTCTGTTTTAGAGAGTTTTCAGAGAAGTGTTCGTGTAAGATAGGTGTTCACCTTGCAAAGATTTCCGCTTTCGAGAAGTGTCCGCCCTAGAATGATTTCTACCTTAGAGAGGTGCCCCCCCCTCCCAGAGAGTATCTGCATGTGTGCATGAGGTTGCTGAGTTCACCGAATTCTTCTTCTTTCCTCTCTCTGCAGATATTGACGAGTGTCAAATGTTTCCCTTGTGTAAACATGGCCGCTGTGAAAACATGCCGGGAATGTTTCGTTGCATTTGCGATGACGGCTTTCAGCTGGATAAACAAGGAACAAACTGTACAGGTATGAGAAATTATCACCTTATGTGATATGTGGTTCAAATTGTGAGCTTACGCTAAGATAACACACCCATGCTGCGTTAATCTGTATGCGAAATATTGCTTTTAGCGCGATTTCATTTGAGTGTCGAAAAGTAATTGGTTTTGCGTCAACTACGCTACACGGCTGGCTTAAAAGAAAACTCTCGCCACTATTTCATTTAATCAGAAGTAAACCCGAGCCAGTTGTGACTCACTCGCACTTGTTTACCCGAGCTTCGCGTCAGCTACATGTCAAATACACTAATTTGCCCCCTAAGCATCCCATAATAGCTATTTGAAACAACAGAATTCAAAATGGCCGCCGTATCAACGAAAAGGTCCATTACTTCGAGTTTTAATTGGTTCACTGTATTGTCTGTGTCCTTTGTGATTGGCCAGATTGAAGACAGCTCTAATGTATCATCCATGTTTATTTGTCGCCAGATATCGATGAATGTTCCGTGACTGGGATGTGCATCAACGGTCGGTGCGTGAACGAGATGGGTACATACCGCTGTGAATGTGATGGCGACTTCATTCCTAATCCCGAAGGCACAGGATGCATTGGTAACTGATTTCCACTGTTGCATCCGGGAGGGGGGGGGGGGCGATACTCCCTGTAATGGCCAATACGGGTAGGCTCAACCCGAAAGGGGAATCTTTTTCAGGCTTCAGGTATATAAAAGGGTAGGCATTTCACAAGTTGAGGTATATGAAAAGATAGAAAAATCTGTCATTTACTATAGTTATTTAAAAGGGCCTTTAATTGAAATACTTCGAACAGGCGCACCTTATGGCTGTATCGTTCCATTCATTGGACATTATGAAAATAACAAGGACATTTCCTTTATTGGTGAATTATTGATAATACGGAACAGTTATGAAAATATGTGAAGGGGGTACTTTTTTTAATTAAGGGTATACGAAAGGGCTTCCTTTTCTGTTAAAACGGTATACCGACAAAAGAGTAAGGGGTTGTACCTCGGAGTGGCCCCCCCCCCCTGCATAGAACTTGGTAGAGTACCCCCCGGGGTTTGCATACCTATAAAGTGAAAATGTTGTGACACTCCGCTGAAACGCGAGAAGTCTTTTTTGATTCCTCTCCGTTTTGCAGACATGCGCAAAGGCCAGTGTCATTTGAGTGTTGTGAACGACACGTGTGTGAACCCGCTGCCATCAGCTTACCGCGCTGTTTGCTGTTGTACGTCAGGAAAGGCCTGGGGAGAGCCATGCGAACCGTGTCCTCAGAAAGGAACTGGTGAGATTAGAATTAAACATTCAATAAAATATTTGTCACGTAATTTGCTGACATATAACGATAACTAGCTCCTTCAGATACAAATCTGAACAAAGATTGGCCTCTTACCCTTGCTAGCCACTACATCGTATTTATCAGTCTAGATCTACAGTCTTACACTTATGAAATTCATGGCGAGGACGCATTTGGCTAAATGTTTTGACAATCCACGTACATAAAAATAAAGTTTATTGCCCACTTCGGGTCAGTTTGCGTTGCAGGTCTGGTAACGTGGAATTTCTTTATAATGTTTCTCCTTCTTTTTTTTTTCTTCTGTTAAAATTTTTATAGTTTTTGTGCTAAAAATTGATGGAACATAAACATTACCTACTTTTTTACAATTTAAAAACAACGCTCCCATTTGAAAGCTTTTGATTACTGTTTGTTTGCCTTTCTTTTTTGTTGAGTTTTCACTTCTATTCTCCTTCACTGTGATGATGTACGTCTTAATTTCTTTGTTTTTCAGAGGAGTTTCTTCGTCTCTGTCCCGGTGGAATAGGATTTGTTCCTGATCCATACACTCTTGTCATTAAAGGTAGGTTCTTTATAACTTGCTTTATGTCTTTAAATTGTTGTAGTTTTATTTCTTAGCTTGTTGTCTTGCTTGTTTGCTATAGATGTCGATGAATGCCAGGAACTTCCAGGAGTTTGTAGTCAAGGACGGTGTATAAACACACTTGGAAGTTTCAACTGCTTCTGTCCTCAAGGATTCAAACATGATATTACAACTGGAAAATGCATCGGTATGTTTAACTATCTATTGGTAGGTTGAAGGCCTTTGTTCATAAATGTTCGCCATTTTTTGTTTGCAAAGGGACGCTCTTAATTCTTCCCTCGCTACAGTAAAGTCCCTGAACTCTCCCTACCCCATCCTTAAAAGTCTTGGACGCCCCTTTTTGGAGAGGGGTAGGGAGCAAGACTGTACTATCCCCACTCGCCAGAGATTTGAGACAAGATCTGAAAAATTTTATACTGATCACGTGGTTCTACGTAGGTCCTTGTACTATCTGTGATTGGTTGTTGCTTGGTTACAAATTTTCGCGCGCAAGTATTAACCAATCATAGACAGAAGGAAACCGGCGAGCGGTACAGGCTATCCCCTTAATTAAGTTATTTTAAAGAAAACGGACCTAGAATTTGTCGCGGTTTCGTCTTTTTTGACAAAATAGAACTCAAGGTCAAAAGTACAGATCGTATCTTACTTTTTTCTTAGATGTGGACGAGTGTAAAGACATTGCATTCATTTGTGGCCTGGACGGTATATGCATCAACAAGAATGGCAGTTACGATTGTGTGTGTCCCGAGGGACAGAAACCAAACCCGAAGGACAAGCGCTGTGAAGGTAGGTAGCCATGTTGAACCGGTCTGAAAACGCCGATCAGATACCTGCATTTGGTTACAGTAATGTTTTTTCATATCACACAGACATGCGACAACAGCAATGTTTCATGGACGTGGAAGGCGAGACGACTTCCAAACCAGTTTGTAAGGGCCAGTTTTCAAAGAACGTGACGCGGACTGACTGTTGTTGCACTGGAGTGGGTGTGGCATACGGCTCTGAGTGTAGACTGTGCCCCAAGGGAAAAACAAGTAAGATTCAACATCAAAATTCTCTTTACCGTTCTCTTTACATCTCCTATAGTACAAGTTAGGAGAATTTAGCTGTTTATCAAGTCAATTGCTCATTTTTGCTGATTTTCTGTAATCTCCTTGCCCACATACTTGACTTTGTATTGCAACTGAGAGGAGAAAATAGATTTGATAGTTACCTGGTCTGAACTGTCAATAGCACATGTGCCTTGTAGCACGCGTTTTGATTAGTTCTTTTGACAATTTTGATTTAAGCTTCGTTTTACCTCGGACCAGTCTCGACAGGATTGATTTTCTAAGGTTTCTCTGCTGTGCAATTTCCGGCCAATTTGACTACCGTAGTTATCAATTGGCAAGGGTATGAGTAAACCTCAATAAAGATGCCACAATCGTTACTTAAATCGTCACGCAACACTTTGGAATCGAACAAAAGTGTTGCGTGACAACAAAGATAAAGGATGTGGAAGATGCCAATCTAGCCTGAGATTTGCTGTTTCTTTCCTGCAGTCGAGTGGGTAGCCTTATGCCTGGGTGTGAAGTTTGTAACGCCAACTACAAGTGTACTAGTAACCCCATCCTCACCTGACCCCCCTGAGGTCGTTCACCCCAACAGAACAATATTTCCTGTTGGCACCACGACAACGCCAACCACCGCAGCCCCGCAAACTAGAGGTAATGTAATAACCAGGAAATATTACGCTTAACTTAATGACTATTCTAGATATTCCTAACAACTTTAAACAAAGGTGTAAATGCGTGACAGAAATTGTTGTCTGATGGTGCGTTACAACAGGGATGTGCGTGACTTGTTTTTGTTGTGTGACCATGCTAGCATTGGTGAAAATCAGAACAGTACCTTCCGCAGAGCAAGTAATCATGGTATGTTTTGTTGTTTTGGTTGCGGTGTCAGGTGAATTTGCGGTCAAGGCTTCTAACGGCCGAAATTCCGACTGTAGAATTATTGGGTCTAGCTAACTTGATATTCGATTCGCTCAGCCAATTTCCGTACCGTTAACTCCCTGTTGGAAGGCTGTGAAGTAAGTCTTAGTCTAGTTCTGGCTCTCTTTTTGTCACGAAACGCTACAAGAGCGTAGCTTTGCGTAACAGAGATAGGGCCAGAACAGGACTGGGTCTGTCTGCAACGTCATAAATACATCTTGAAATGAGGGATTGTTTGGGTGCTACAGACTATTAAAGGTTGTATTGTAAGACAAAGCACGGTTCGGACTTAAACTACTTTCAGTGTCTAGGTTGATGACTCCTTGCTTGGTGTGATGTAAAGCTCAATTGTCAAAAACTGAACTTGTTGTTGCAGAAGTCAATGAGTGTGAACTCTTCCCAGAGCTGTGTTTGTACGGCAAATGTACCGATACTCGAACCAGCTATCGGTGTGAATGTCCGCTTGGATACACACTTGGTCCGAGAGGAGTCGTTTGTAAAGGTAAATACGACATTTATGGACTGGCCAGTAACCTGATGATAACATTAGTGACTAATTCCCATTAAAATAAGATCACCAGGAAAAAAAAACTAACAGCTCTTTGTCTTTATACAGTATTAAACTGACTGACTTCAATACTCCTAAAAGAGCTTGGTCGCAGAAGGAATATTTCATTTTCAGAATTTTTCAAGCTCAGCGTTCTCAATCTTGCCCTGCCGTAAACAACCTTGTTCTTTTCTGGTTTGTTCCTTTTTGTATTGTATCGCCTTTTAAGCGTGTTTTTGTAATAACAATAACAGTATTTTCTCACTCAAATTTTAATATTAGGACTAGCTGCTCTTAGGAGTATTTTGTATTTTAATTTTGAATTCATCTTAGCGAATATAGTAGTTTTAAGTAGTAATGTTATTGTAAATAGTCGTGCGTTTTTGTCATGAGCCCCTGACTCGGGAGATTGGGCTACCACTCCCTACGTTTACGACTTGAAATAAAGTTACCTTACCTTACCTTAGCAATAACGATCACGATCACGATAACGATAACGATAACGTTAATAATCTTTATTGGTTCACAATATAGTATGCTACTTAATACTACATGTATTTAGAATTTTGCTTCGATTTTGAAGGAATATTCTTACTTGATAAAAATGACTTAATGTGTCGTAACATAGGTTGCGTGTATGTAAATGGGTTTGTTTTCTCTTTCACAACAGACGTGGATGAGTGTAAGATGACTCCATGTAAGAATGGCAGCTGTTTGAACACGTTTGGAAGCTTCCTCTGCACTTGTCCTCCAGGATCAAAACTCGACATCACAGGTCTTACCTGCATAGGTCAGTGAAGACTATCAAATATGTCACGCTGCTATTATATTATTATTACTCGATGTGGTTTTTCTTCCTTTTCATTGGCCGAGAGCCCACCGCGTGACGTGCAAATGACTGCCTTCAAATTATGGTTTGCTCGTGCGTAATTGTAACCACGCTCTTGTGTGATAAATGGCAGATCGCTTCCCTGAGTGGTCAGAGAGTGATTTAAATATGAAAACAAACTTGGCGATCGAATGATAAAACGATTCGGTTATCGCATAATATCGTGATTTGCCGGTATCTGGCATTTCACAGATCAATTAAACTGCTCGCAAATAATAGATCTGCTCGCCACTGACAAATCATGATATTTTGCTCAACCTCGTCCGAAAATTGTTCATTATTCGCGCTGGGCCTTAGCTCATCCCAGTTCCCTCTCGCCTTATCAATCATATTTAGCTCAATACGTGAACAGGTAGAAAGACAAGTCTGAGATCAGATCCGAAAAATTCTTAGCTCTGCAGAGCTGCTTGCAGCGTCTCATTGGTTCTTGCTTGGTTACACATTTTCGCGCGCAAAGTAATAACCAATCACCGACGCTCTGTGTGGATCTCTGTGGAACCACCAAACAAACATTCCGGAAATTTGGGTCAGTATGTAAATGGTAAAACAATTTTGCCGCGACCAACCGGAAATTTTCCTTGATAAACGGAACGTCTTGAAAGGTAGTCCAAAATTTCCAACCGCAAGATCTAAATGGAAAATGTGCTTACCATTTTCAATTCTTCACCAGTTTCAGCCGCCATCTTGGACTTACGATCGGGTCGAACTCATCCTAGGCTCTCTTGGTAAATTAAGGTTTGTTATGTAAAATGGTAAATGGCCAATCCAGACGGAACTTTCCACCAGGGATTTTTGCTTACCATATGCACAAACCGTTGACAAACCGGTGTCTCCGTGTAAATGAAAAACAACTTATGATTGATGTGTACACAAGGAGAAATGTCATTACGTATTGAAACGTGTTTGAAAACCCTACGGTAACCGTAGCATTAGAAAATGTTATATGATGAAAGTTATATGCGATATTTACACGATTAAAATTTATTACAGAGCTCTTCTTACAGCAGCCGTTGTATTTTGGTTTGTTTTAAGATTTGGACGAGTGTCGCGAACCAGGTTACTGCGATTACGGACGATGCGAAAATTTCATTGGAGGGTTTAACTGCCGTTGTGACAGAGGCTTCGTTAAATCAAACGACAACAAGACTTGTGTCGGTAAGAGGAATGAGGTGTAGTAACTTTATTTAACGAGGGAAACATTTTACAGTCCTGGACTGAGAAACCCGTGGCCCCCACCGAAATTACAACAATAAAAAAGTTACAATGAATGAAACAATATATACATAATTACAGTGATTTAAAAATTCCTAACTATGAATTATTACGATAATTAAAATTAACCTAACTATATACGTGCAATAAAGGAATAAACGTCGAAATATTAACTGTTTAAAAAATGGCCAATATTAGCGTACCCCTCCTTTACGTATTTGATATACAGCTGTTTCGAGAAAGCTTGTCGGACTAAAGCGTAAAAGTGGTTGCGACAACCCCGAAAGTTAGTATGGGTAGAAGTACAGAGCTGCTGCACATGCTGAATACTTAATCAGCTATAGCAACATGGCAAACGTCAATTCTTACGTTTTCTTTTTCGTCAGACTTGTGGAACTAAGGTTCTTTTCGCCACGTTAAAGAATTTTCAACTAAACGTCACGTAACGGTGAAAGAAAAGCTACAGAAAAACGGTCTTGTGAGTGGAAAATCTAATGCATCTTTGCTCTCTCTTAGCGATATGCAAAATTCCAATGAATACTCAGACTACCTTTTGGTCTTATCGGGTAGGTTTGACGCTTTCTTCCGACAGCCTTTCTCGAAACAGCTGTATTTGCGTTTGAAAGCGTTAATGCTTTCACTGGATCTTATTTGATGTTTAGAATCCGGTCCGGTTTGTTGCTCCAGATGTGATCAAGACATGATTGAACTATGAACAAGCGTACTTAGAACAAGCTCCCTCATGAGTTTGTTGGGAAGCCTGATTTGAGCGTAGTATTAATTTCTTTTACTTTTGTTAACATCATTGAAGACTAACTACCCTATACGGTTTTTCTAGATGACGACGAATGTTCACAGATCAGCGGTATTTGTGGTAACGGGACATGCGTGAATACCGTGGGGTCGTTTCTGTGTAACTGCCATGATGGATTCAGACGTGATCGGCGCGGATATTGCGAAGGTAAGTCGGTGGACATCATTGCTTAATTGCTGAGGTGTTGAATATTCTCGTGCCAGAAGTTAACAATAGGATGTGTCTCACAAGGACTGAGAACTACGGAATTCACGAATTTTATTGGCTGAAATCAGGGCGCTTATCTTGTCCTTCAGTGAAATCGACAAGCGAAAAAATAATCAAAAGCTTGGTTATGTGCATGCTGGCCGAAATATAGCCCCTGTTAAACGTACTCAGACACTGGAAAGAAGCAGAGACAGGGCTGCGCAAACTTTAATTTCCGCCTACTTAGGCTTAATTTCCAAGAGCTTGGACGATATTTTCGAATCTTAAGGATTTGAAAACCTTGTCCTTCAGTGAAATCGACAAGCGAAAAATAATCGAAAGCTTGTTTACGTGCATGTAACGGCATCGATCCACACACAACAGACGTTTCAACTCCATTTTATTCGTAGAGAACTAGTAGGTAAAACCTGGGTGACAAAATTACAAAATGTGTCTTGTAATGATACGAAGTGAACAAC
>Ga0126338_10000866_pt1 | contig 18033 bp, 12 predicted proteins | sample OrbCmetagenome_2_FD_92529 | JGI IMG/M metagenome (GOLD analysis project Ga0126338, IMG submission 92529) | Coral microbial communities from Petempiche,Puerto Morelos, Mexico - Orbicella C C metagenome | ecosystem: Host-associated > Invertebrates > Cnidaria > Coral | place: Petempiche,Puerto... | reverse complement strand
GGCGCCGACCCCCCCGCAAACGCGCCCCCACCATCCCCCCCCCGACCAACGGGGGTTTTTCTATTCACCCCCCAGGCCCCCCCCCCCCCCCCCCCCCCCCCCCCCCCGCCCCTTTTCCCCACTTTATTGTCCCCAGAGAAAATGTAGGCATGCTCCCTGGAGTAAGTTGCAGAGTAAGATCCTGCAGCTTTTGAATTTGTACATATGCTTGGCCGGGTCAGTCTTGAACAAGCCAGACAATAAATAATTATCTCAACGTTGCTTTTCTTAGGCGAGTCCAACGAATCTGTTTCTTTAAAACTTAAAGGAGAGGAAACCCTGGGGCACTCACCCTGGGTAATCTAACCCCTACACGCATTCAGTTTTTCTGCAGGGATTACTAGGTTGTGTTTGATTCCTTCCTTTAGTGTGTAGGTTATGCCCTGCGATCATCTTGATGCCCCGTGCACACTGCGGCAGAAAAAAAGCAGTTTATTTACACGGTCAGACCTACCGTCCACACTTATCCGTCACGAAAACGGAACTTTTCAAAAACGCTCTTCAAACCGGAGGAATTTGAACAATTATGTAATTTCCTTGTCCGAGTTTTCCTCAAAAAATGATCAGTGATTGTTGCGTTTTTAAATTCTTCCGGCGTAATGTGGACAGATCGGAAACATTTGGTGCGTTTTCAGAGCCGGTGAAACCCCCATTTTCGAATTCCTCCGGCGTGGGAGTGTGGTAAAATGAATTTTCATGTCTGCTGCAGAGAACGTGCTGGGAAACAGGTTCCTCCTGGGAAAAAAAACAGTTGAAAAATTTGCTAGCAATTAGGAAATTGTTTTAGAAATGCTTATGTTTTGGTTACTTCTTGGCAATTTTAGTTCCTGTTGAATTATGATAAATTAGCTTGTTGTGCGATGCTCCTGTTTTTCAAGGAGTCCATCCACATAACGAAACCGTTACACAAGGGAAGGTGTTGACGAAAGTTTGGTAATTAGTCATCTCCTAATAGACTTTGAACCTGGGTTTGTAGATATCCGAGCCCCAGGCTGGTAGTCAACCACGGCCTGAAAACAAAAAGAAAGCTCTTGGCTTGTCTTACCTTATCGACGAGAACCCGCCATGGTACATCTGCTTATTATTGGGTTTCCAGGTAAGACTAACAAGTTATATTCCTTTTCATGAGAGATAATGTTAATTTAAAATTATTGCTTGGTTGGTTATCTCATTTAATTAACCTCAAGCCTAGAGCACTAATTTGATCTTGTTCATCTACGGTATCATTTTTGTGGTATCGTCATTTCACATCTTTTTTGACAACTCTTTGATGGCTTCAGTACGTTAATTGGCCATTTCCGAGTTGCCCTCTCTCTCCGTTTCAAAACAAGTCGTCCTGCGAAACCTTTCATGAGGAAAAAAGTTTGCTTTACTTTAAAATGAACCTGTAGGCGGAACACATTTTCATATGAATAGTTTCACGCGAAGAGTCGTTTTGAAGCAGAGGCAAAAGCCAAAAATGGCCTAGTGAGAGGTGTCCAATATAAGAACGCGAATGTGCACCTTGACAACATCGCATCTCATAGTGCTGCCTTTTGATTGTGTATTTGACACAACTGAATTATCAGAAAAATGCCTAAAAGTCCTAAAAAATATATCAAAAACTTTGTCAAGTGGTAACCGGAGGAGATGTTGACTGCACTAATTGCAAACCTAACGTTTTCCATTTTAGCATTTCCTGACCATGTTAGGTGGAACATTGGCAATTCCTTTCATTCTGAGTGGTCCGATGCGTTTTGCGAACAACACACTTGTCATCAGTGAAGTACTGAGTACAATATACTTTGTGTCTGGTCTTGTTACCCTGCTACAGACGACTTTAGGAATCAGGTGAGCTGTCTGAGTGGATTCCATTAAAATGAGAAACGACTTAATGAGAAAGGTGAACTCAGCATAATTTGTGCAAAATATCTTTTGAGCATTAAACATTGCAGCAGTTGAACAAAATATATCTTGTTACATTGTTATTTGTTACATCATAAATTGCCTCGATCGCAAAGGGATAAGTATTATGAAACAATTAATAATTACCGCATGCACGCAATTAAATAAAAATAACTAAGAAAAACTTAAAGGAGAAATATTAAATTTTCTCTAAATAGCGATATATTATAGTCAAACCGTATGTAATTTAGATTTATGGATAAAAAAGTGGGGATTGCCTAGCTCACCTAAGAGAAAATAACCATTATTTACCTGTCGAGATTAGCTTAATGGTTAGCCGGCTTTTAGGAATTGGGTTATAGTTTAGAGTAAGGTCAAAGTTGATACATATCTTTTAGAGCATTGCATTAGGGTTTCAGGATGGATTAATCTACAATCTACTGCCTGCATTTTACACTCACCGTGGTTTGCTTAGACATTTTCTCATATTTATTGGTTTTACAAATTGCACCTATTACACCAACGTTTTTTAGTATTTGACTATCCATTCCCCAAAGATTCGTATTCTTGAATAAATCTCGGCGATGCTAACTTCATTTTGCATTTAACTCATCACTGGATAACTCTCATGGTCGTGCTAGCTTTAAAGTCTGGAACATGCGTCAGGTGTATAACTGTTTAAAGAGTTGATAACGTTGGTATTTACTTGCAGACTTCCAATCGTTCAAGGAGGAACCTTTGGCTTCATTACTCCGACATTTGCCATCTTGTCTCTACCACAGTGGGAATGTCCCATTTCCAAAGGTAATGTTTAAACCGCAAGAATATCACTGTAAGAAAGGTTTGGTCGTGTTTTGATTCTAAACAGTACTTCCTTCAGTTTCAACTTAGGTTGTTTGCCAGTGGAATAAATCAGTGATCTTTCTAACGATCTACGTTCACGAGATGTCATAGTCCATTGAATGAATGGGAAATTCTGAAATCTTTTAATTACAGGTTATGAATGAGGATGAAAGTTTTGCCTAATAATTTCCATATTGCGTGATAAACACTGTTCGTAACACGTGTTCTTTTAGATACTTACATATAGTGTTTCATTTCCAAAGCATCTTGTAACTCGACGGAAAGCCTACTCATCGACAGCGATGAGATTTGGAAACCTCGCATGAGAGAGGTAAGGTCTACAACAGGGGTGTGATTGATTGATTAATTGATTGATTGACTGACTGACTGACTGACTGACTGACTGACTGAATGATTGACTGACTGATTAACTGACTGACTGATTGATTGATTGATTGATTGATTGATTAACTGATTGACTGATTGACTGCGTATGGTAATTTGCAAATGATATTGACGTCTATTTCTTCCATAAAGGCACGATTACGTATTTCCCGTACCCAAATTCGGCCATAGATCCGGCCATATCAGGTCAGTGATTCGATATCGCAGAATATCAGGACAGTAGACACGGCTTCTGATTGGGTAATGGCGGATAAGGGCAAGCTACTGGCACGAACCATCCCATCCGGATCTATTTTTCAGCTTCTACCGATCGATTCATACATAAATGAATCATTTGATCGATTGATTGGATCCCTGTATCGTTGATTTTTTTCTTTGCTATATTAGATTCAAGGCGCCATAATGATCTCGTCGCTGTTCCAAATCGTAATCGGTCTCACTGGTCTTGTTGGCGTTCTTCTTCGCTTCATTGGACCGCTGACCATAGCACCTACAATCACTTTGGTAGGCGTGGCACTCTTTAGAGTAGCAGCGGATCACGCAGGTAAATACGACTTTTTGTCAGACTTAAAGAGTAAGGGTTCGCTTGCGGCTAAGAAATGCCCACAGAGACGACAATTGTGAAAGATGTAAACCTGTGTAGCTACCAACAAAACAATGCACATTCCGTGGCTTTGAACTTACCCTAGTGACGCCATTTTCAGCCACATCCCTCAAGTGTACCATTTTCACATTTTTTGTCATAATTCTGTCAGAGGACTTGGCTCGTAAGGAAAACTCGTTTTCGGAGTGAAGCCAGAAGGACTTCCATGTTAAAATAACTGATATAACACTATCACTGATGTAAGCGATATATCTTACTCATATATAAAGGCTCGTATTTATCATCGTATATCTCAACTCTGTGTCAAGCCATCTAGTAGTTCATCAACCAAGGCATGCAAGACACGACTCTGCACACACAGTAACGCGACTTACGGTGTCTCAGATTGTTTGTTTTTCAATATACGTTGAAATGGGAGCAGTAGAACTGGATAAAGGATTAAATAAATGTTGATGGTTCTTCTTTTATATTCACAGGAAATCACTGGGGAATTTCAATGACGTAAGTGGTTCAGTTTATTTCCGTATTCTCTTCCTTTAGTCTCACAATGGTTAACTCTTTGTCTTCATACCCCGGCATTTCTCTAGTTACCTGTGGCAAAATAACCTGTAATTATGGTTTTTAAACCGCTAAAACGTTTACTTAGCTCACGTGCAAGGGACTTTTGGATAAGTTATTTACCCGACCATGATCGACATTGCATGCAATACGGTCTTTAATACGATGATGACGATGATGATCAATATTGTAATTTGTCTACATTGTATGCGCCTTTTTGTGTTTCAGTACTATCGTCCTAATAGCGTTGTTTTCGCAATACCTAACCAATGTCAAGATTCCTGTGCCTGCATACAGCGGAGGACGGGGAGGTCTTTACGTTGGCCGCTTTCCATTGTTCAGAATATTTCCAGTGAGTATTGATCACTATTAAATACTGGGTATTTCTGCTAACGGTATGGGTATGTGTGGGTATGTGTGGTTCACGAATTTTAATTTGTGCACACTATTAGAGTAATTTTATGAAAGTGTTGTCGAGAACAGAATGGAGGCCAGGATAACTAATATTTATAATACAACCAGGAAATTTTGGGGATTTGTGACTTGACTAAGAGTTTTCAAAGTTGTAATAATTTTACACATAACGATCAAGGTAAAACGATGTAAACTTAAAAACTCTAGATTTCTGTACTACATGTTGCAGAGGAAGAAAACCAATTAGTCTGTTATAATTTTGAAAACACTGACTACCTGGGAATAAGGCAAATTGTCATGTCTATCTTTACCGGTTCGCGCAATTCAATTTATCATCTATTTATTCGCGAAAAATGTACAGCAACTCGTTTCCTGTGTTTTTTGTTTTGTTTTGTTTTGTTTTTTTCACACAGATCATCCTGGCGATCGCAGTATCATGGATAATTTGTGCCGTCATCACTGTAGCGGGAGGTTTTCCTTCTGATTCCAGCATTCCTCAGTACATGGCGAGAACTGACGCAAGGACTAATGTACTAAAAGAAGCTAAATGGTTCAGGTTTCCGTATCCAGGTAGGTCAATAGATAACTTTGTTTTATTTCATGCTGATGAGGTTGCTTACGTTTCTGGTACTGTAATTGCTTTCCTCTCCATACCAAACTGCTATTCAATGATATATTGGTCGTTTACCAGGTCAGTGGGGAATGCCTACTGTAAGCGCGGCCGGGGTGTTTGGGATGCTTGCAGGGGTGTTGGCCTCCATTATTGAATCTGTGGGAGACTACTACGCCTGCGCAAGATTGTCAGGAGCGCCTCCACCCCCAAAACACGCTATCAACCGTGGAATTGCGTGGGAAGGAATTGGTTGTCTTTTGGCGGGAGCATTTGGTACCGGAAATGGAACAACTTCGTACAGTGAGAACATTGGAGCCATCGGGATCACAAAAGTAACCACGTTGTCTTTTTCTGTTGTTATGAAAAGTGTGAGCCGATTCGATTCCATTTGAAGTTGTGAAATCAAAGGGCGTATGGCTACTTTGGTGCAAAGTTATCATAAATTCAGTGATATATATTTTATAAACTATAAAATGTTTGAAAGACTAGATAGTTATTTTATTTCATGATGGGCATGTTGGATAGGATGAGATCATAAATAGACTGACAGCAGCTACCAGAAGAGCTCTTGGCGTTTTGAATTGAGTTGGATGGAGTGAGCAAATATTCGTTTCAAAGACACCTAACGTGTACTTTATTGGTCCTTCTCAGGTTGGAAGCCGTCGTGTCGTCCAGTGGGGTGCAATGGTTGTAATGGCTATCGGTGTTGTTGGTAAAATTGGCGCGGTTTTCGTCAGCATTCCAGATCCCATTGTTGGTGGAGTTTTCATGGTCATGTTTGGAATGATCGCTGCAGTTGGCATCTCAAATCTACAATTTGCTGACATGAATTCCTCCAGAAACTTGTTCATCGTTGGATTTTCCATTGTGTTTGGATTAGCTCTGCCACATTACATGGAAAATCATCCTAACGCAATTGAAACAGGTACGCGATTAATCATGGTTCTGCTGTATCAGCTGGCAAGTCAACGTTACCTGTTATGAACTATGGTTATGAATGACAAATCAATGTATACGTTGAACTCTGTTTTAGACCTAAGCAGCTAAGGTTTCCAGCATTAGCCTGCTGTCAGGGTTAACAGATACAAGTCCACCGATCAGGTTGAAACGTGAACTGTTTGAATAAGCGTGTAATGGTCCTTATAAGCAGGATACACAAGACTGTTTTAAATGTCATGTAACTGAAGGAACAATATTGTCCAAGATATGCTTCACTCTTCATGCTAGATTTCAAAAGATATATTGTAAAGAATTTTAAAACCCTGACCATTACAGAATAGTTGCGCAGTCTCTTTGACAGGAGTATTATGCAGTTTTAGACATGACAAACTCTGATGCTGTGTAAAGGCAACCGATCAAGATTTATAACTTGGTGATTTCTTAATTCCTTCTAAGGCACTAACGTCAATATTTTAATAGGTGTTTCTGAAATTGACCAGATAGTGACGGTCCTCTTGAAAACAAGCATGGCAGTGGGTTGCTTTGTTGCACTGATTCTGGACAACACCATTCCGGGTACCATTGAGGAACGCGGGCTCAAGGCTTGGAGGCAACATCTTTCAGTTGGCGATGATGAACAGTTTCAAACAGCTTCTATTAAAGTCTATGATCTGCCGTTTTGTTTCCGACGCCTTGGTAACCTCAAAGTAGCCAGGTATTTACCCTTCCTGCCTTACAACGGTCACCAGCAAGAGACCAGACGAAATGTGGAAATGCAAAACTTTAGCTCTAAGCTGTAGAATAACATTAATCAGTGTAGACTGGAGTCGCCTGCATAGCAAATGTTCTCATGGAAGCGAAGAGGTTTCCGCATTCTGGCCGATCGTTTTGCTCTCGACTCAGTTTGCGTAGCCATAATGTGAAAAACTCTTCGCTCGTAGAGAGACGCTTGTTACCTTGTTTAAGACTGAAGGGAAATGTTTCCTTGAAGTCGCTGATACAATTATTGATAAAGGATAGCGAGAAACAGGATTTTTGTCATGAGGCCAAATTTTCGATGTCAACTTTCGTGTGGTATGATCGATGTTGGGTGCCATTTTGTCCCTAAAGCTTTTCTTATAAAAATTTTTACTTTTCCCGGCATAGCATATTTGAGTGCCACGTGTACGGCATCATACTGTAATTATCATCATATGGTCATCATCATGTGCACTGAAGGTAGTTCGTTAATTGATTTCAACCAATACTTGATAAAAACTAATATTAAATCATTTTGATTATCATTATCATTATCATTATCATAAGATCTTTAATATTCCCAATTCTGTCCCAAGGTAATCCCTGTCAGATTATTTTCAGAGCACTCCCAGCTCGGTAATCCTAGGAGGGTCTACAAGTAGACTCACATGGACAGTCCAATCTATTTTACTATCTGCGCAACACGCGAGGGAATATTGGATACCGTATCTAAAATAACTTGAAAGGAATTTACCTTAGGAATACAGCCTTTATGGATGAGAAATTTTCTCTTACTCTTCATCCTCTCTTGCTTACATTACTTGTATTACAGAGAAATAATGTAAACTGAAGTTATAGCAAACTGAGCTTGTTAGGAATTCCAGCTTGTGGATGACTACTAGGCTATTTACATGACGTGGCGGATGAGGTGAATTTGAAACTGCTTTTATGTTCAGTTTTACTTTACAGATAAAAAACAAACCTGCATAAGAGTAAAAGGAACCGAGTCAAAATAACTGAATGGACCGGCACGTCAATATAACAAAAAGTTTAAAATTATTCGGTAGCATGTAACTATTTTGCAAAAGGATTCTCTCTTGCACGACTCTGTTGCAGGCATACTAAACATAAGATACCGAAACAGAGGGCAGTTTTTTTAGCTGTCATAAGTGGGGAAACTATTTGTCTCGTTAACTTGTGTGACCTTCCAGCCCCAGCCGATGTGGCGGAGATATTTCGTCACATGACGTTGACAACACAAGTTCACGTGATTAATAGATCCCCACCATCAACAATCACTTGGCTGTGACAGCTACAAAACTGCGGTCTCTTTTTGTGTAACTTGTATTTAGCGTGTAAGCATTTGTGCTTGCCAATGTATTTACATTAAATTACTGCTGCAATGTTTGTGATATATTTAATTGTTAGTTCGTGAGAGCGTTACTTCTTCAAATAAAAGTCAATGAACATGAGTAATGTACGTTTTAAGCGGGTGTTTGGTTATGGAAGTAAAGCGATTCCAGAGCAGGACCCAGCCATACCGACTTCTAGTTTAATATATTAGTCTACAGACCTTCGTTATTTGTAAAGGACATGTTGACAGTTAGAACGCAGTTTTAACATAAAAGTAGAAAATGGATCCCCAATTAATACGCTGGAAACAGCCTTGATGAAAACAAAAAGCTTTCTAAGCTTCAAAATTGGTTTAGTCATTCACGCTTTCAAGTAACTGATACCAATGACCTGGCAACCTACATTGTAACATTTCCCAACATCTTGCGGTTGTGGCCACATGCAGGGAGCGGTGCCATGAATTCAGTCCCAAGAAACTGCATCACAGTTACAGTTCAGCCAAAAGGAGCAGCACAGTGCTCAGCAGCAACTTCAAAAAACGAGAGCGACGGAAAATTCAAGTGTCCTTGGACAATCTGTTCCCCTTGTGAATGGAAAAAGGGACAGAGGGTGGGATTGCAATCGCAATCGTGAATATTGTCTGGCCAGCCTTTCTGGACTATAGGAGAATTCTTTCCCAATTAGAGCCACGGGAAATGGAAAAACGTCTCGATGTGGCCCACAAGCTCTAGAGAGTTGACTTTTTGAGACACTTTTGACAAAACGCCGTTTCAAGAGGGTGCGCTCGGCTAAGGATATAAAGGATGTACAGGCCAGAGCCTTTCTTGTACCCAACTTCGAGTTAGTAACTCTGAAATATGAAATCGGATGAAATTTGAAATTTAGCCAAACACTGAACGGTACCATTGAGGCCTAATAAGCCCTCTACATCAGTGGGACGCGGCAATGGCAAGTATGTCAGGTAAACATTTACGTCCAATTTAGTTGCGTAGTGGCCTGGGCACAGTTCAAGTTGCAACCCCACTCTAAAAATACCGCTGAAGAAAAGCAACAACGTCAAAAGACAGCTTCCTCTTATGTATCCCTAAAACCAGCCACCACAAAATCATCTGTAACCGAACTCGGTGCCACTGCGACCCTCGATCTATTCATGAATCACCATTGAAAGCCTTCAAGAGCGAAACTTATACCAAACGGCATTCTACTCACTGATAACGACCAAAAGTTAGTGGTAAGATAACAAGACTCCTCGTTAAACTTCATGTGCCAAAACCCATTTTTCTTCCGTCAAGGACTGAAAATACTTAAAGGCCATGTAGAAGATTAGCTCGATATCCTCTATAGTGATGAGTTTGGGATAGTTCTCCCCAAGAATTTTTTCCGATCTTTTTCTAGACAGACAACATAAAGGAGATACATGACCAGGCCTTGTGACCGGCTCGGTGCCTTCAGAACTGTACAGCTCATCAAGGCTTTCTTTGATATTAGCGCGACGCGACTTCCCCTAGCTGACCTTGTTGGGGAGCCTGCTGTACTGGCTTTGCTGATTCGTTGAACCTTTCGTGGTACTCGCTCTTAAGAAGACCAAAGCCCTCGTCGACGATATCAGTAATTACACATTTCGATGACCTGGTCTTTGGCAATCTTAAGAGTTAGAAATCACGTCTTGGAAGCCACTGGTATCGTCTGATCAGAGAGTGACTCTTTGATTTTGACTAAGCCTATTCCTTTGCATGCCGTTTTTCCCAGCATTGGACGGCAACGTTTGTCCTCCAGCAAAGGACTCAGTAAGATATGTAACGGATCCAGTCACCACTTGGATCTTTACCACCCTTCCCAAATTAAACTGAAATGCTCCCTTTCATAAAACACAACTGACGACTCCACTAGTCTAACGTCTTTAAAGTTGTACTCACCAGTTGTCTTAGTACAGATTCGGAGCCGGTAAAACATTTATAAAAGTCTCTTACGTTTCTCTCGTGCGTAGAATCGAGGTTGTCACTTACTGAGCAAATAAATGTTTCTTTGTATTGAGTAATAAGGGAGATCAATAACAGTAGGGGCCCTAAGGTTTGTAAGTATCACAAAACGTATTGCTTCAAGTGGGACAAAAACCCGGAGGACATTACGTGTAAGTGTTACTTCTGAGGTATATTCACAGTTAACACGTTTGCTAAGCTCCAAAGACCTGTAGTCTTCTGTTGCGTCTGCTCCGCTGGATAAAGCGAAAAAAAGTTTCCAATACCAATAGTATAGCTACAACGTTCCGGTTGCCTTTCCAAAACTATCAATTGATTCATCTCCCTCATTCTGTGACGTATTGCGCTAAAGTCCTGTTTGCAAAATTAAAGGGTTTATTTACGTGATCACCTAACGGACTAAAGTTGCCGCCTTTGAACTGAGCTCTTAGGCCAAGATGTTTGCCAAGCTCTTAGGAGCTTACGGTTTTCCAGAACCCAAAACCTGTCAGCTTTCCACACTGCTGCAAGAGTATTTTCACAGTGTACGTACGGCGTCCTTCGAATTGTTTTCCAGTCTCATCACTCATTACTGAGTGCAAAGAGATAAGGCTCAAGAGCTGAATTCGTCACGCGAACAGACCTTATCATGGCAGCCTTTATTTTATATGATACACCTTTTTATGACCTTTTATACAGACAGAGGATATTACACGGTGGCGAGAAGATATAAATTTTATGTTCGAGTGGCAAGAAAAATAAGTGAGCGTAGCGAACGAGTGAGATATTGCTCTTGTCACGCGAACATAAAATTCATATCTTCGAGCTAATGTTCTTATTATTATTTAGACATACTGATGACGGCGATTTTGATGATTTTCCAAAGATTTCTGAAGATTCTTCAAAACTTGTCGGAAGGTCACACGAACGTTGCTAAACATTTTCCGAAAATTTCCGAAGATTACCGAAGATTACCGAAGACTTTCGAGGCAGATCCGAAAATGTTTCGATGATATACCAACGAAATTAATTACAATTTAAGAGACAAACTTGATATCAGTGAAATCATCGATATCTTCACTAGTGGGGATATGGAAAATACGCCATCCGAGTCCCGGATGTAGTTTAGTATGAATTTTACGAGTGGTGTATTTTCCAGTAAAACACTCGCGTCTTTATCATAAATAAGAATATGTTTTGTAAGAATATCGAGGCTGAAATTTCCGAAAGAATAATGTTATTTGAGAATAAACCAGAGGCTAGGATTTTGAAAAGAGTAGTATAATTTTTTATGGAAAATTTTGTAAACTGAATACAATACAATTATATGTTTACTTTGAACCGTATAAAATTCTTCACTTCTCTAAACGGCAAAACTAGCCAAATTAAGCAACAAAAGCAGCATTAGCCGTATGTTCGATGCTGATAACATTTCTGCAAGAAGTTAGGCACGTCATATCAGGTTTTAATGCCTGCAGGCTGGCTCCAAATGACATTAAGAAATACATTTGAAATCAGAAATGCCCTACGCTATAATCTAAAAATATTCACAAGAATATTTTCAGCCTAAAATCGGCAGAAATATGAAAATATTCAGCCTCGGTCGGAAAGAAAAATAATACTCTTGTAAGAGTATAGCAGCAACAAATGGAAAAACTACAGGCGTGTATTGGTGGGATTAGGTCAGCATAATATAACCAGCACAAGTGATTAGTTCAGATGAAACTGGAACGTTTGACGGAACGTAATACAGGGGAGCAGGCATAGAAGAAACAATTAAAGTACCGGCTTTACATTCTAAATCATGGTCATGCACTCGGCAACGATTTCCAGAGAATCTTATCGCATAAAAAATTAATTATGTTACTCTTTGGACCCCCTCGTGGACCCACTCGTGGACCCACTCATGTGGAAATACATTGCTAAGGTTACTGCAATCATTGCTGATTATCAGCATCTTACTGGGTATGCTATTCATAAACGGTCCAGGCTTATGCGAATAATAAGAGCAAAAGATCAATGAAAACAGGTCCTGAATGCATTGCAAATTCTGCGAGCCCTTTTTTATTGGCAAGGCTTGACTGCCAACATGATTACCTCGACCCTAGTAAATATTAAACTTTTTTAGAGATTATTCCGGTTAATGAAAAGAGAGAGCAACACTGGGGATTGTCTTTACCCTACTGCTGACATGGCCTATAGCAATTCAAACAGTTACAATCTCATGATAGCCGGTTATCAGTAACTAAGCCAAATATTTGAATTCTCAGCCCAAAATTCAATCCTAGAGAGCGCGCAATGATCTGTTCTACTCTAATTTATAACAAAATATAGATAAAAGACAATATTTATAGAGAAAGCCACAGCAGCCTTAGATGGTTTTCCCGGTTTTTCTACGGATCCTCAATCCTGGTCGAATTGGAATCAGTGGAGAAGAGAATTCTGGAGACTCAGTTTGGAATTGAAGTAATTAAAAAGAATTTCTTTGACTGCCAAATTGAGCTCGGACTGTGGCCCCGTCCAATTTCGTCAGCCCTCTAAAGTTCCTCACCCAATTATATGCAAATTGGACTATTACCACTACTAATTTAGAACCTCCAAGTACCTGGAAAGAAGGGGATCATCTGTCTTCAAGTGTTGAATCAAAGTCTTGCGTGCTTCAATGGCCTTGAATGGCTTGTGTCACGACAGTAAAAGTTACAAGTTATGACACCCAAAAAGTACCCCACAAGAGAGATTCCCTTGTCTTACCTTCTCTTTCCACTCGGTGAGAGACGTTAAGAACCTCTGCTCGCAACCGCTCGATTTCCTATGGTGCATGCGTAAATACGTCAGCAGGTCGTATCTGTCAAAGTGCTTTGTCATGCGAAACGTTTACACCCAATCAAATTGCTCACGAACAAACTGTTTTGGAATAATTTAAAACCTAAGCTTAAAACCTCGTCTATCAACCCTCACATCGTGTTCTTTTGACAATGAATAGTTTGTTAAGTTGAATTAAACAGTGATAAAATAAAATTACAATATTAAGAGAGGAAGCCACAGGAACCTTAACTGGTTTTCAAGCAGATCCTATATCCTGGTCAAATTGGAATTTGGAGTGACTGTGCAAACAGCAATAGATCAAAGATTGCCAGTTATTTATCGGACAAAGGTTTTGAATTTGATGAGTACGTGACGAACCCATGTCAGCGCAGTGTTGCCAATTCTAATCATTGGGCAATCATTGGGCAGCAGATATTGTCTGCAGTCTCGCAAACGGACAGCGTTTTGAATCCTCTCTGTCATGCGTAAGTTTTGACCGGTTAAAACCTGTAAAAAACCAGTATTTCTAATTAATGCATAGGATGCTACGTAGGCTAGCAGAGGTTCAGGTCCCTCTCATCTTTCACTGAGGACCTCATTGAGCAGACGGAGAAGAGAATCTCTTCCTCGCAGGCTATTAAAAGAGACATCCAAAAGAGACATTACCAGCTGAAAGTAGTTAACTTTTGAATTTGAAATCACAAAGAAGACGATTCTCTCTCACATTCATTGGTTTTCAAATAACTGTAGATCGAGCGGAAGTCAGATCAAAGTCTAAATGCTGTTAAGAATCCACTTTTTGTCGGTCAGTTGTTTGTTATGCAAAACCCATATGACTTTCACGTGCTCGACTTCGCCCCCTGGGAGAAGAGAGACAAAGGAGAGAGAGAGCCTAGAATCGAGATTGTCAATTGTCACATGCTGAGCAAATAAATGTTTCTTTGTAGTATTGAGTAGTAAAGGAGATCAATAACAGTAAAAAGCCGCTAAAGTTTGCAAGTAACACAAAACGTATTGCTGTTAGGGACAAATACCCAAGTAGCGCACAGTACTGGTAAGTGTGACTTCCAAGGTATATTCCACAGTTGAGACGTTTGCTAAGTTCCAAAGACCTGTAATGGTTTTTCTGCTGTGTCTGCTTCGGTGGATAAAGCGAAATAGCCTGGAGACGGATTAGTGGGGCAGAGAGCGAATTTCCGTACCAGTGGTATTGGCGACAACCTTCCGTTTGCCTTTCCAAAATTATTTTAAACTGATTAATCTCCCTCATCGTCCCCGTGACGTATTGCGCTTTTTTTTACAAAATTAAAGCGTTCATTTACGCTATCACCTAAAGCTAAGCTGCTGGTGAGGCCAAGATATTTGGTAAGCCTTGAGGTGTTGACAATTCTCCCAGAGGTTTTAACCTCTTTTAAAAAACCTGTAGGCTTTTCACACTGCTGTCAGTATTTCCACAGTGTACGGCGTCCTTCGAATTCCAGTCTCACCGGAGGTAGTTCTTTCTCGTTACTGAATGCAATGAGGTAAGGCTCAAAAGCTCAATACGTCACGCGAACAGGCATTATCAGGGAAGCCTTTATTTAATGCTGTTTAATGTGATAGAAACAACAAATGCACAAACTAGACTGCCACAAAGAGCCATGTCTTGGCGTGGTTAGGTCAGTATTGTATAACCGGCACAAGTGATCAGTTCAGACCTGACGGACGAACGTCAGACGAACGTTTGGCAGAACGTAATACAGGGGAACAGACATAGAAGAAACAAACAATGTACTGGCATGCGTTTTACAGTCAAACCAAGTGAAGCGTACCCCTCAAGATTATATTAATGAATTGATTATTTGAATATTGAACGCGCTAGTCGTTTCAAGAATGCAATAACGAATTGATTATTCGAATACTGAACTCGCTAGTCATTTCAAAAATCAATATTAAATTGATTATTCTGAATATTAAACCCATTAGCCGCATTTTTGTAACGACTTTTAGGTTCAATTTTCCAATAATCAATTTATTACTGTATTCTTGAAACGACTAGCGGGTTTAATATTCAAATAATCAATTCATTAATGTAAACTCGAGGGGTACGCTTCACTTGGTTTGACTGTAAATCATGGCCTTTCACTCGGCAACGCATACTGAAGAATCGTGTCGGATTAAATTATGGCGTTACTCGTGGATTGTGATACCATCGCTGTGTCTGGGTCGCTATGTGATCTAGAGTATGTCACCAGGCAGTAATTAAAAGCCCTTAAAATGACTTCAGATTGCTGAGCCGCAGCTGGGAATATTTCGAAGGACAGCTTTCTTGTTGTTTTGTTGTTTCTTTATTATTATTATTTTCGGTCACCACTTGCCGTGAACAATCTACTTTATTGCCACCTTCTCTGCAATCCTTACTCGTTTGTGACACCTTGGAAGCCGCGGGGGTGCTCTCTTATATGGGCTATATAGGTATGTTTGGCCCCAAAGGGTTTGGTTTTCCAGCCGTAAGGTATCGAAATTGGCCATTTTAATCACAAATTGGGTATTATTTTTGCACTCTAGTCTTGAATTGGGTATGTCTTTTTCTTTTAGACGAGGCTACTTTTTGTCAACAACAGTACTTCATAATGTGTGTCTACTCTACAGTAACTGTGCCAGCCGCAACGGTCACAAATAGGGTATCGAATTTTTGGTTAGGTCATAAATAGGGTAGGGAAAATCGCAGATTTTGGTCATAAATAGGGTAAGGACTTTGGGAAGCGGGCCGCACACCCCCACCCAATTTTTCTGGGAGTACCTTCCCGGGCCCCAGAAGCATGCAGTTAGTTCTTTTTTAAAATTATGCGGTGTTAAGAGAATCAAATATCACTTGTAAGGCCGTACAATGGGCACCAAGCCGCAACATCATTATTTAAGAGAGAGTGCTAACACTTCTTCAGTTCGCATCGACGAAAATATGAATTCTCACGGGCTTATACAACCAATGCAAGGTGAAAGAATGTATGCAGTGATTGTGCCATGTAAATTTCAACCGCTGTCTCTGTAGCAGTCCTATGTATGAACAATAAAAACTTCGGTATTAACTAATTATGACTTGAGCAGAAGTTGAGCAACACTGATGTCCTTTCTCCCATCTCTCAAGAATCTCCAATGCACTTATAACCGTCGAGACAGTCCAATATATGCAAAACAGTTGAAGTAAACTGAAGTTATTTAATGGATTATCATCAAACTTCGATCCGGATATTCATGTCGGCCGAGTTATGAGTGTTTTTGCTATATTCAAGGTAGTATTTGAGGTGTTCTTATTTAGAATTGCTGAAGAAATCCAATGTTTTGTGGTGGGTTTACCAAGCAGGGGACCTAGTGTTCTTTTGTACGCCCGCCTGCCTCATGGCGAATCTTTCAAATAAAATAAAATAAATAAAATAATATTAAACGCAGTGAGAAATTGCAGTTGATTTATTACGAAAGTATTAGAGAGATAGTGTGCTGAAAATTTGCCACGGATTCTGTCCCACGTTTGTTTTGTTCTTGAGCAATGCTCAGAAAATGATGTAGTGCTGTTTCATCTTTCTTTTTTTTATCAACGAAATTCCAGGCAAACGACAAGGCGAACGGCGTATTAATGGATTCCATATTCAAATATGAAATTCGGTCTTAGCAAACATAAGACCGTATTTTATTAAAGAACCAATCCTTTAATACTGGTCACTGACCCAGGGAAGGATTAGTTAGTCTGCAACACAAATGCCAAAAAAAACCGCAAGTGATGGAGCCTCCCACGCTGCAGACGAGGAAGTTGCGAGGAGCGCACAGATCGTCTGCGTGGGAGGCTACCAGCGATGTTTCTACTGAGTCATTTTCGAAGTCTTCCAGTGTGGATTGCGGTCTAAAACAGTGGAGATAACATTTATTGAGGTATTGATATTTCTCCGTTGTTACATTGTACATTTATGTGAATAACTTCATTGGCACTTTCTTTGAACTAGTCTATGTATAGAATTTACCAGAAAAATCGGCAATTTTCCAAAGAGGCCTCCGGAGTTTTGTCCGTTAACAAGTTCAGTTCTTTCGTGTAATTATAAGCTCAGTTCTTTTATGTGAATTTGTATGGCCAAGCAATTAATTACCTAGCACCAAATAGCAATTGGTATTTGTCTTGTACGTATTCAAAACAATCAAATGTAATGCAGAATTAACTTACGTGCGTCACACAGTTAGCATGAGCTGCGGTTGAGAGGAAATTTGCCTTCCTGATACTTATTTTTACGATTTGACCACAAATATACGTTTAAAGAACTGAATTTTGCGAAAATTGTCTGGTCTTAGTTAACAAAAGTTAATCCCAGAATTGGCACAACTGATTTTAATTTTGCATAGCAATAGTTTCCATGACAAAGCAACTGAAAAACAGTTTTACTTGTTCCTGTGCAACAAAGCAGAGCTATACATAGTACATAGCAACGTCTATTTGGGCTTACAGCAGAAGGACATTGTCAATTTTTTCAAATGGATACTCGGGAAGAAGAGCTGATTCACGTCTTTTTTTACATTTACCGCAGAAACTTCTGCTTTCTCCCATCTTGGCAACGTAGTTCGTTAATTATAGCACAGTATTAAATATCGGGTGGTTTATTGTTACGAAAAAAATTTTCGCGGGTAATTAATTTCGCGACTTTGGATTCTCGCGAAAATAAGTAACCACTGTGTTGCGAATGCCAAGACTCAACAGGCCGTTCTTCGCAAACTTCACAAGTTTATTTTAAGACCACAAGGTTCGCTTTCCTCTCTCGCTCTGACTGTGTACTTGTACTAAAAAGACTCAACACACGGCACTCCTTAAAACTTAGCGAAACCTAATTTGATTGGCTTACAACCTTTTCTAAACAGTT
>Ga0126338_10000863_pt1 | contig 18050 bp, 11 predicted proteins | sample OrbCmetagenome_2_FD_92529 | JGI IMG/M metagenome (GOLD analysis project Ga0126338, IMG submission 92529) | Coral microbial communities from Petempiche,Puerto Morelos, Mexico - Orbicella C C metagenome | ecosystem: Host-associated > Invertebrates > Cnidaria > Coral | place: Petempiche,Puerto... | reverse complement strand
AATGTTTACTTGCTATAGGAGAAGACAAAAACGTACACTTTTTGGTGTGACCTCATTTAATGTCTGCAGAAATAAATAAATGGAAAGCCATTCAGTGGATAAAGTTAAGAAATTTTGATGTTATAGGAGATAAATAAAGACACTTCTCCAAGTTTTAGGTCTGTGCGTTTTCCCATGGTACACCAATATGGTGGCTAGAAAATAACATAAACATCTGGAACATATTTTGGCTATCTAATCGACTGATTATCTGAACTAAACCAACATTTACACAAGCACTTTTCATAATACTTTAACTCCTAAAAAGGCTAAAAATCACAAGATAAGTATATTTATTACTAATTTGATGGTAGCTTTATGTTAGGCACTGCTATAACTCTGAAAGTCAAAATGTGCTAGTCTCCAAACAAAACTTGCTATTGAGCTGAAAAGATGTAGACAGATATAAATTTAGATCCCCTCATGCCTGACAAGGATAAAATCTTTGGTGGCTTTCTACTTTTGGATTTTGAAATTTAATGACGGCGCATGAAAACGATTTACTAATGAGCATATATTCTATCTAGACAATCAACAAAAGCCTGAAGAAGGAATGAGTGATGAAGAGGTTATCAGGTACTAGTGACCCTTCAGTGACTGAGGGAATTATAGGGAAGAAATGGATCACTTTGACTATCACTTCATATGGCATATCAAGAATCCATAGTTACTCAGTTGGCTCTAACTTCTTTTACAATGTGCAATGAATGTAAATTTACCATTTTCCTCCTGTTCACCTCAACTTATTCTTTGTTTATAGGAGAGAGGTACAGGAGCTAATAAACCTGGCTGGAAGTAAAACTCTCCAGGCTGTTCGTGTGAGTAGCATTTTTATTGTGGACATTCCTTATCACTGTGTAAGCATTAAATTTAGTTTACATAACTTACAGTATTTCAACACAAACAAAAATTTACTCAGTGTAGTATTGTACTGCTAGCGATTGGGGCTCATACCCTTTGTGTTTGGAAACTTTCCAGGGCCGGTTACCTTAGTTCTTGTCTAGAGTTGCGCCAACATGGCAGCTAAGTTGTATTTGTGCCTGTTGTCTTTTTAATTGGTGCTGACGTTGAAACAAACATGGCTAACTAAGTCGAAACCAGACAAAAAGGAACAGGATTTCTAGTAAATGTAAGTGCAAGCATTGGAGCTTTAAGTTTAGGTTGAGAGACGGAAAGGGGCTAGCATAACATATACTAGGAAAATTTACAGTAGCACTTGCTCAAGGAGAGAAGCTAACAGAGCCTTCTTACTTAGACAAAGGTCAGGATAATACTTTACTGCTAAGCTGCCAGGTTAACGAACATATGGGTTTAGTAGAGTACCACCTAGACATGACTCAAGCAGACCATTACCAGTCAAGGGAGACAAGTGCCACTAGACCTGGTTTAGGAATATAAGAATGTGTTCCCAGGCCTAGGAAAGCTGAAAGAAGTCAAGGTGAAGTTACACATAGACCAAGATACAAGAGGCACAGTGTAAAAACAGAAAAGAGTGTCTCTCCTGCTCAAGTTCAGTGAGGTCTTCGACAAATGGAGATACATTGATTTCATAGAGGATGCAAGAAACAATGGTGCAGTAATGTTATTCTCATCCCAAAGAAAGATGTAGAGACAATATCAGGACAAACCTGTACATGTTGGACAGCAACAGGTAGGTAAATATAACCAGATACACCATCCTCACCTTTAGAGAGCTGGAAACAACACTCCATGGTACCAGGTATGTCTAGCACCTGGACATGAATGATAGATACTTGAACCTCAATCTGGCAGATGAAAGCTAAAAGCTCCCCACATTTTACACTCATAGAGGGCTTAAAGTCTTCAAAAGAATGCATTTTGGTGTCAACAGCTCAGCAGAGATCTGCAATGAAGGTATTCCCAAGGTGGTGGCACAGGATCCCACCACCACCAACATTTGTGGTGACATCCTAGTTTTTGGTGAAACCCCAGGGGAACATGACAAAGCACACAGGCATATCCTGCATCTGTGGCAAGAGCAAGGCCTCTTCCTCGGCTTGAAGAAAAGTAGGTTCAACCTCCAAGTAGTAAAGGTCTTTGGAAAGGAGTTCTCAAGTAAAGGCAGATCACCAGACCCTGAAAAAGTGGCAGCTTTAAAGGCAGCAGGACCTCTGTAGTCAGCAGCCAAGGTTTACTCCCTCCCTCACTAGAGCAAACTGATCCAGGACAATGTCCAGTTCCTGTGAAACTTAGAGTGCTAAAAGTCATTGTGTAGGTGAAAACAATGTTAACAGGTGATACAATAATGTCATACTTTGATCCACGATGCAAGACCAGTCTTCAGACCTATGCTTGTTTAGGGGGAATGGTGGCCACCACGAAGCAGTATGATCCTCAGGCCAGGTGATAGAGACCAGTCACATATTGTTTCATATTTGGAATCATGGGTATCGAGAGCAGTTACTCTCAGTTAGAAAAGGAGGCCAAAGTAGTCATGTGGGCATTTTTGCCAATCAGACATACCTTTATGGCATGGGTACCCCTTCAATGTCAGCAGGATTAGAAACCCCTAAGATTGCTCCTGCAGACGTGATATACCCAAGTTGAAAGTTCTGGACCAGGCTTCCTGTTGGAGCCACTTCTCAAATGCTTGATTTTGAAGACCTGTATCAGAGACCTGCAGAGGAAGATGCAAATGAAACACTAGGAGAGGTACATCAAGACATCTGGCATAGAGGTAGATTTCTCAGTGTGGGGCCAAAGACAGGTGATCAACAAGGCCACATGTACTACGAGAAGGAACTGCTTCAGGTGCAGCATGGACTGCAAAAGATAAACAGAATCCTGTGCTATGTTTGGCTACCTGAGGGGTCAAGATGGCACTATCTTGCCCGCTCGGGATTACCCACTGTGTCCTGCAAGAAAAATTTCAATTTTTGGTGTTCTTTAACCCATATAATATAATTATAATTATGGTACATTCTTTATTGTTCAGTGAAGATGGCTGGATGTTGCCCTCATTCAAAACAAGCCTAATATCCAACCATTTTGACCTCACTTAACTCATATGTATTGTACAGGTTCAGATGTAGACACTCTTTTCAATCTTTCGACATTCTTGATCGATACTTCGCAATACACACTGGCACCTGCTGGCGGTGCTCATTACCACTGAACTCAAACACTCTCGTAGTGACCACATAGAATGTAGTTTCAGAGGTGATCTTCAACTTCTGTAAGACTGACATTCCTTTGAACATACTGGTTGCATTTTCTGGTTCTCTGTTGGGAGAGTTTGCTTTTCTTGTCTTTTGCGGAGTCCATAAGGATTGGCGAGAGACCATACAAAGACAATGTCAATCCAATGAAACTGTCTGAGAAGTGCCATCTGAGCAAATACATATGACAAGGAAGTACTAGATTCTTGTTGCAAACCTTGCACACAGCCTACAGATCCTTAAGGCAGCTTGCCTTTCTTCAGTGGATCAAGGTAACCTGAAGTGGGATTGGATGAGTAGTGGTTCACTACAAAGTCATTCATTGCATTCTTTCCCTTGTAGCTCTTGGTCTGGAGAAAGTCATTGCTTACTTCTGTTGTCACTTCTACCCCTGTGGACAAGCTTGTAAACACTGCCTCTTGTTTCCTTGAGCAGCTTCACCAGCTTTCCTACAGCATTCATTCTTCTTTAATGCATGTTGGAGCCAACTTCTTATGAATATAGGTCTTGGATGAAGTAATAGGATGCTTGGAAAGAAGCATCCTGTACACACTACACCTTGTGTCATTGAGCATCCATTTCAAAATCTCTGCAAAATTAGCGCTCACCCTGATGTAGCCTTCTCCCATCTTACAGTCACAATTGATGCTGCTCTCAATGGTCTTGCCAGCTTTGTTTTGTCCCATTCTGATAGATATGTGATGCATATTGTCCAGGAATGGGATGAGGTTAGCCTGTATAGTTTTTGTGATAATACGCATGGTCATGGTATAACACGTCTTCAACATTTCTGTGGTTGTATCAGCAGAGTTCTACTTTTAACTATGCTTTTAGGGTCAAGAGAGTAAAATTGGTGATGTACTTACTTCTTTTTACGTGACACGTGATTGGTGGAAAAAATTCTCTGTGATACATGATTTAATAGAAAAATTCAGCATGATGCGTGATTGGTACCCCCCTTTCCATCCTCTTTGAGGTAAAACTTCCAAATTATTTGTTGGGATTTTCGGGGAATTCGCTTTCAGTTGAAGCGTCCAAAATTGGTCTGTGATTTCAAATCCCAGCAGTGCTATATAAAGTTGTCTATGAAGAAATATCTCTTAAATGGGCTGGTGTTGAAAGCAACGAACGGCATCTAATGCCTTTGTCCACCATTGATCATGGTGCTGAGAAAACACCTTCGCAACAGGACATAAAACTTGAATGTTTGTGAGGCCACATGTTTGGAAACTGGGGCTGGAGGTAGGAAACAGGCAAATTTTTTTTGGAATGCAATGTATTTCTTTCCTGGAATAATTTTGAAAACCCCACAATTTTGTTGCATTGATTATAAGTGCAACCTGGTCAGATTGTGACCAATTATCAGACGTGGTGACGTCATATATGATGTATTAGAATAAAGGGAAATCATGTTTATAATTGAATCACATTCTGAATTTGTTTTTGAAACATGATTTGTTCATGTTAAAAGAGTACAAGCAGCTTTGCAGTCTCCCCCAAAAATCCAAGATGGCAACAAAATGAGGGTATGACAGGCTGATTTATAGTTTGATTTACAAAGTGAAAGCTACCATTCTATCCTTGGTTTCATATATTTTTTGATACTTAGTAGTCAAAGATTAATGTAAGACATGTTTGGGCTGTTCCCCTAAAGTGAGCCATAAAACCAAATTTTTGGGACTCAGCTGATGGACTAAAGCCTAAGCCTCATTGCTACCCTACAACAAGGATACTACCAGTCTGACTAAAATCCTAGGAAATTGAAAATTGGTTCTAAAAAGTGAATGACTTTTTAACACTTTTAGCGTGTTTCAAAAACAGTTTTTGTTTTCTACCTCAACAATACATGACCTTAACAATCTTAACAATAAGTGCTACACAGCATTTTCATTCAACTGTATAGATATCTCTACTATTTCACCCAGTATCCTATTTTAAATTTTTGGACACCCTCATATTTTTTACTCTTAAGTAACCTATTGCCCTTGAAAGAAACTTTGGGGAGATTGAGTTCCAGGTTTTTGCACTAGCATTTCTGGGATGGTTTGGATACTAAACTTAAAGGCTGGGTTTACTAGCACATAAGAATAAGCATGAGTCAACATAAGTGGACGCAGTGAGATGTTGATAATTGGTACCTTTTGTTTGGGAAATTTCCAACAAAAATTGTTAATTATCAACATCTTACTGCGTCTGTGTATGTCAGCTCATACCTATGCTTATATGCTAGTGAAAACCAGACTTAAGTTGTGATCAATGGTTTCCAAAGGCAACCATCAACAAATCATGGCTCACTCTGGTTACAATGGAATGCAGCAACACTATGTGGTCCCAGATAATGCCCACCTTCTGGATTTTCCAATCCCCATGAGGAATATAGTTACTTTCTTATACTTTCTTATCACACAAGTGTTCAAGAATAATGATGTCTACCCAAACTTAACCCCTGCTATATTGAACTATTGTTTCCCTTTAGGGTTCAAAATATGGGGTTCAACTGTACCAATAGTTCATAACAAAAGAGCCCTTTGATTTGTTATAGTATTTTGATTTGCAGGATAAGATGGAACTTAAGCCAATGTTTAAAAGAACCTCTCAAGGGAGTTCAGAGCCACCTTAAATTTTTGAAATTTGAAGGTAGTTCTGAACCTACCAGGTAGACAGAATTTTTTAAACTTTGCCAAAAGTGGCATCTTGTCATTAAAAAAAAGTCTGCATGCGAGCCAAGTGGCCCATCAGGCCGGAGCTTATCCCGATTTCTGTAGCATGAAGCGACTACGAGTATTTCTACTCCCCCCTGGATGGGATGCTAGTCCATCGCAGGGTTACCCCCAACATTAAGTTCGCCGGTACGCATTTATACACCTGGGTGGAGAGAGGCACTGTGAGAGTAAAGTGTCTTGCCCATGAACACAACACAATGTCCCCGGCCAGGGCTCAAACCCGGACCGCTCGATCCGGAGACGAGCGCACTAACCATGAGGTCACCGCACCTCCTGGCATCTTGTCATGCTTATCACAAGTTTCTAATAAAAAGAAGGGGGACCTCGAGCTCGTTTTTAAGCAATGAGCACTTAAAGCTAAAACTAAGGGTGTTTTTAACAGGTTGTACTGCGGCTATGATTACCTATTATGCTTATAAAGTTTGCTGTTGGTGATTCACCAATGACTGAGCATTTATGTGATACCTATATTATAGCATCACTTGATAAACAAAGGTAGTATTCAGGTGTGAAAGTATAACTGTTGGTAAAGTGTTGGAAACTGTTGCCAGCCTCCTTTTAAGGAGGTTAGGGTTAGGATTAGACTTAAAAGTGTTATCCTGGCCAGGGTTATAGGGCTGTGGTCTTAGAAAAGTCACTATAATCTCTTCACACAGAACTACTGATAGGAAAACAGAGAGCTTTTGACCCAAAAATATAACAAGACAAGCATACCTTGCCTTTGCTGTTAGAGTAACTAAAATAGCAATGATTTTTTTCCTTCAGAGAAAGCATCGCATGATCCGATCATTTTTCCAAAGGACCAGTGATATGATGTTGTCTTCCATTGATTCCTTCCAAGATGAGACGCAAACCACCAGGTAATTATACCCAAACTTTCATATTACAGTCCAACCTCTATTTAGCGGCCACCTATTAAACAACCACCTGTATTAAGCAGCCAGTAATCAAAGTCCTGATGAGGACCGTTTCTGGGGGGTTTAACTCTATTAAGGACGTTTGTGCAAAAATTTTTCAGTCAATAGATTTTTTTTTTAATTTTTACTGCGGTCAGATAATGAGTTACTTGCATCAGAAATACAAAAAAATTGGGGGTCACTGTTTCAGAGATAAAGCGTGTGGAAAACTACCCTGATTTTGAAAAATTAGCGCACGTAATTTTGCATGATCTACAGGGGTTTATTGTTAAAAATATCAAAGGTGAGTCAATGGAGGTAAGTGGGTCAGTTGCATAAATATTTCCAAATGTTACCAACGCTTTCACAAAATTTAACCCTTCAAGAGGCATTTAAAACCTTCACACAGATAAACGAAGAGCTAAGGAGAACAAAATTTGATGCTGCATTTTGCAAAAAATTCAAAGTTCTAGTCGATAGATTTTCTTCATGTTTTCGCTAAAGGTAGAAAATTGGTAGAGAAAATTATCCATAAAAAGAAAAATAGGGGTCGCTGAATGTCCAAGATCGTTAAATCCAGGCGCAACTATAGCAATGGCTATCTGCCCTATCATTGTTCATTTTATTACGTAGCGAGCGCTCTCATGCATGACGTGTCATGTTAATTTGCGTGCACAGTAAGGATGCGCAGAAACCATTAGCGTGAACGTCCTTAAGCGGCCACTATTTCTTTCCCCTAGGGTGGCTGTTTAATAGGGATTAAACTGTATAGTATTTGGTACAGTCAAACCTGGCTTAAAAACCTGGCAGAGGCCAGTAGAAAATGCTTCTGGTACACTGTGTAATGTCACATGCAACTATCTCAGGATGAGATGTCAGGCAGTACTATTTATACAGGGCATGCCATGTACCATATACAATGACAAGGGAAAGATTTTGGGAGACACTTTATTGCAGTATAGTCCTCTTCATCATCTATCCTATCTGCCTAGGTGGCACAGGGCATCAGCGATTCTTCGCCACTCGCTCTGGTTGACAGCCACTTGGCAAGCCTCTTCTCAACTTTCCAATCCCAACTCTTCACTCCATTCCTTCTCAGCCATTTTCCACCAAGTCATTCTTGTTCTTCCAACATGCCTCCTCCCCATGGGAAGCCAGCTCATTGCAATTTTAGGATTGTCACCAGGCTGCATCCTCAGAACATGATCAATCCATTGGCATTGCCTCTTCCTAACTTTCTTGCTGACTGAGGGAACTCCAGACCTCTTATATAGTTCTTTGTTTGAGATGTGCTCAGGCCACCACACTCCCAAGATCCATCTCAGAAACCTATTCTGAAATGTGTCTAGCATCCTATTCTTCAGTTTCAACCTCCTAAAGACAATCAGTGCAACCTTATTTACAAAATCCTTTGTGCATCATGTCAATGAAATTACATCGGCGAAACTAAAAGATCATTTAGCACCAGAAGAAAAGAACATATCAGAAGTACAAAACAATGTGCTACAGGTTCCAACATTGCAAAACATGAATGGACTTTTGACCAAGTAATTGACTTATGAACTCCCCAATCATTGACAAAGGAACCATTGTACCAGAAAGACACTTTTTTTAATTTATTTCCACACTAACAGACCAAAAAAACTACTTACAATGCAAAATACTTAGCCCTATAGCCCCTTATGCATTACACTCGTTCCCAGGAAACAGTTAAAATGCAACTCGGATTTCAACTGCTAAGGTGTTAAGAAACGTAATTTTTAATAGTTTCAAAACCGCCTTTGTGTCATTAAATATTACTTGAAGAGAGAACTATGAGAGCAAAGTGCTTTCACAGAGGGGAACTGCAAACATTATCAATTACATCTAGCTCTGTTCAGCAGTAGCTTTATACCTTTTTCAACAAAGGTTTATGGGCAGATGGACTGTGTAGTGTAATTATTTTTATACTTTTGTCTTAAATCAAGTGTCGTAGGGTGGACCGTTCATGTTTTATTTTAATAAACCTATTTTAGGGCTAAAGGAGTCTATCAGTACTACCTTTGAAGAAGCGGGGGTCAAAGACTGGAAGGAGAGGCTGGCTGCTTTTGGGGCTGATGGGGCCTCCGTTAACCTTGGTAAAGCAGGCCTTGCTGCATTACTCAAAAAAGAAATTCTTACCTTGTTGACTTCCATTGTCTACCTCAAAGGCTTGAGCTTGCCCTGCTAGAGCTCCAAGGCAGCTGCAAGTCTGTGGAGGATGTGTACATATCCTCCATCTAATTTAGAAAACATACCATTATAGCTCTAAAAGTGTTAGGGCTTTGAAGTCTATAGCGGATGAGCTAGAAATTAATATCTTGAAGCCAACGCAAGTCAAAGGGACCCTCTAGCTTCCGCACATTAGCCGAGCACTCAAAGTGTTTGTGAGCCATAAATCTGCCACAGAGTCCAAGTCTGGTCAGTATGCTGCTGTGCTGATGCATATGCAAGATCTCAGTGTCAACTACAAAAATGCAGAAATCCAGGGGAGAGCGTAGCATGTCTCTCAAAAGATGAAGGATATTCATTTCGCTGCATTTTGTCATTTTTTGGCAGACATGTTCGCCATTCTCAGTCAGCTGAGTCTGCGACTGCAATAAAATGATATTGTACTCTCCTCAGTAATGTCCCATCTCAAGGAAACAGTACTGAGAGTTGAAAGTGTTGCCCATTGTCCAGTGGCAGATGGCCATCTCACCAAATTCTGGGAGAAGGTGGAAGGCGGTCAAAAATTTCAAGGGGTGACTTTGACAGGTTCCATCCATGGTAAAGTGGCCAAACAAGGAGGAAGCACATCACGAAGCCTTCAGTGTGAAATGGAAACCGCTGCGATTTTCACTTTGCAAGGTCTTTGTGATAGGTTTGGTGTGCTGCTAGGTAGCAAGAGCCAAGTAGGCAAAAGCCTGAGTTATGACTCAATGAAAGTGGTTAGCGACATGCTAGTTTTCAACATTGACAGTTGGCCAATGCGCCCTGGTGACCTGCTCGATTTTGGCAGTGAAGAAATCATTCACTTGACACGAAGGTTTCAGCCCATTTTAGATAGAGCAGGATGCAAGATCTCCGCTATTCAGGATCGGTGGATTTCCCTAAAAATCATGGTCAATGGGCAGTTCCGCAAGCTTGATTTAGGCAGCCTCTGGCAGACGTTACTGACCAAAGTGCCCTACAAGAACGATTTCAAAGATGTCCTACATCTAGTGGAGCTAGTTCTGGTCCTCCCTATTTCTGCTGCACAATGCGAGCATGCTGTTTCAGCTCAGCATCGAATTAATCGAATTAAAAGCAGCACCAGGGCAACCTTGACTGTATCTGTTTTGGAAGATTTGATTCGCCTGTTACCAGAGGGTCCCGCTGTCGCTGAATTTGATCCAATTCCAGCAGTCAACCAGAGGTTTGAATGTGACAGATCTAAGGGAGAAAGGGCACGACGACCTCATTGCTTGAATTACAGCAGTGGCTGTGCATAACTAACAAAACTGTGTATGGTATTTGATCAGACAGTTACTGTTAAAGGGGTAGTGAATGGAGTCTCGCATCTCTGCAAAGCATTTTAGAGCCAAATTTTGTCAAATACTCAAATTTTCTTTGACTGGGTCTCTACATCATGTAGTCTTCTCTTTGTTTTTATGAAGTCACATTCATATCGCATGTGTTGTTTGTTGTTGTTTTTGTTTTTCATGGTTGCTGAAATAACCAAGGAGTTAGGCTGACAGCCAGAAGTAAGAAAAAATTGCATTCTTGCAGTACTCTACACGGAGATTAGATATCATTCACCATCCCTCTTTCAAGGTTTCTAAATGGCTTTTAGTTAAATAACAACTGCATACAATCGTTAGTCACTGAGCAAGATCCTAGGAACAGAAACAGCAGAAAAACTTGATTCAATAACTTTTGTTGGTAAAAAATGAGTACTTACAGCTTCATTGTTTCTTTGTTTGACAGTAACGGTTAAAAGACAAATAGATTTAAAATAATGCGGTTCCAATCAAGTGGAGTACGACTCTACGTATACATGAAAACAAGGTTTAATAGCAAACAAAGATGGCAGATTGCCCTGGTGCATGAGTCATGGCACGTATCGTATTGAATGATTCAGTCCTTCAGGGTTCTTTGAATAATCACTTCAGTAACACCCCTGATACTTCAGGTGTAAAGTCTAATATAAAAAAAATTTGTTACTTGTTTTGTCATTGGTGGAAAACCTGCAAAGGTAAAACTAAAGGAATTTTGTTACATAAGCTAATATTTCTGCCCAGTACATGTGAGGCATATAAGAACTGCAGTTTCCAGCTGTAATATCTGTTCATGATTTGGAAATCTATCGCTTTGACTAAAATAACAGGCACTAATTTATGTGCCATAATTTATGGAACGGGCCTTAATTTATGTACACAGGTTCAACTTGATCGTTTAGATGGACTAGTGTTGTCTAAGACATTAAACGTTCAGTACTATTAAATATCAAAATGACATGAGAGCTGTTGAAACAATGAAAATTAAAGCGTTAATCATTTCAAAGTCTACTTATTTCTTAATTAAACGGCCTCAATTAATTTCACGACCAACATTTTAAAAGTTGCGACCAAATTTCTGTAACTAATTGCAAATTTGCAACCAGACATTTTTTTTAATTTCGAGCCCTGTTTCAGAATCACGTCGTTTCTCCAGCAATTTCATGCAACTAGCACTTGTTGTAGTTTGTCCTTCAGCTTCATTGGTGGGACTGGTGTCCTCGAGTTCCCTTAACCATTCTTCTTGATTACAGTGCAACCCGTGGTTGCTCAGAGCTAAAGATCCTGTTCGGCACTGAATCTGTGGGTTTCACCAGATTTTTGCCTCTTCAGCTTCTTCAAAGATGAAAATGGGCAAAAACTTTTCATCCTGACAAAGAAAATTTGACAAGGATGAAAGCTAACTTGCGATTAAACAACCAGATCAAGAACAGTTCGCATGCACAAATGAAATATCACACCACAATTCGCATGACACGTGACAACTGGCGATGAAGTTTAATTAGTGGTGTCAATGCACCATAAAGGGTTGATAAGATTCAAAAATAGTTTTTTCTTTATCTAAAACACTAAAATGCTTTTTTTACCTTTTTTTTGCAAAATATTTATCTCAGTCTTCTGAATTTGAACAGCAAAAAAAGATTTCGCATTTTTCGTAAGAAATCACCTGCCATGATACCTTAAGCTCTCCACCATGGTTGTGATGTCTACGTTTGTGTTGAACCTTGACAACTTGCATCATTCCAAGCTTCATGTCCTTTACTATCCACAAATGCTCTTTTATCTTTTCTAACACTTCCCTTCACTTCGGCATCCGTAGGTGATATTCTATCTGTAACTTGTTTCGATTGTCTTCAACCTAGTACCTAGCATCTTCCTCTTAACAGTTTTACTTTCTTTGACCTTCTTCCAGGATTCTCTACTTAAACATGGCTTTGCCATTTTCTTTCTATACACCAGAACCTCCTCACTCGTTTTTGATGTTTCTTTTATGTTCTTCCAAGCCTTGTCCACATCACAGTCCATGTCTAAATCTTGAAATCAGTTGCGCAACTGATCCGAAACACACCCCTGACGTCTTGCTCTCCTAGCCTTACCACAGAAAATGTTCTCTTTCTAAATGGTTTGGCAATCCTTGCAAGTTTGAACTTTTCTCTAATTGTAACCAGTTCATGGTCGTTCCCAATATCAGCTCTCCTCCTAGCCTTAACATCTAGTAAGGAACGTCTAAACTTTCTACTGATAAGCACATGATCAATATGATTTTGACTGTTCTGAAGGTGATATCCATGTGGTCTTATGAATATCTTTATGGAGAAAAATGCTTCCTCCTACAACCAGATTGCTTTGTATCACAAAGCTTGATCAACAGGTCGCCATTCTCATTCCTCTCTCCAAGCCCTTCCTTTCCCATCACATGCTCAAAACCTTGATTGTCTTTCCCAATCCTTTAATTAAAATCACCAAAAAAAACAGTGGATCATGTCATGACACTTCGTCAACCAGATCTTGCAGTTGCTTGTGGAAATCGTTCTTCTCATCCTTGCTGGTCTCATTTGTTGGCGCATAGTACTGTATTACTGATAGCCTAGAGTAGAATCTAGCAGTAAGTAGCCTGGCACTTACTGGTTTACATTCCATGCGGCTCTTTGCAGATCTCTCCGTCATCATTATTGTCACTCCCTGCTGATGGAGTGCAACTTGTCATCTTGCCCAGAGAAAATTACTGTCTCTCCTGTCAGTAATCTCACTCTTCCAGACCCGTTCCATCTACTTTTGCTAATAACTAGTATTTAAAGCTCATATCCCCTCATCTCACTAGCCACCTGCACAGCCTTCCCTGTGGCATGCCTTGTCCTTATATTCCAGAATCCCACCTTCATCTGCTTCTTCAAGGATGCAGGAATGACGGCAGCCAACCCCTGGCTTCCAGCTGGCTTTCACAACCGGTGTTCATTGTACATCCCTCTCGTGAAGTGTTGGTCCCTGTTGCATCTTCCAGAAAGGTGATCAAACTTGGTGTAGTTTTGGTAGCACATGTTGTTTTCTATGATCATGTTGTAAGCCTGATGCACAACCCCCTACTAGGAGGACCAGTGGACTGTGCTTTGTCTGGTTTCTACCTATTGACCTTTCTGGCATGGGCGACCCTGCCAAGAGTCACACTCCCACCAGCTAAGCTCTCCAGGTCACAGAAACACACAAGCCTCCCCACCACGTCAAAGTGACTGTCTCAAAAGGGATATGTAATGGTATAGTAACTGTAATAAATAGCCTTAATACAGTAAAATTCTTAATGTTGTCAATTTCTTTTTCTTTTTATCTTCTTACTCGGTGTGGTGGAAAACAGTTATGGTGCCTTGGAAAAATACAAGAGACAGTTTTCAGAACAAGTACAGGGCCTTCGAAAGCAGATGGAAAAAACAAGTTTGATTGTAGATGGAATGGAGGTAACATTTGTAAGCTTTTTCAACATAATTTATTTCCCGTTTTCTTTAGGATGAAAATGTTTCACACTGTTATTTATGGTAATGAGCAGCTCTCTTCCTTGACTGACAGGACATGGTGTCTAATTTTTGAATGAATTCAACCCCCTGGGGTTACCCCCCACCACTGGATTGGGATGTGCTGCTTGACCATAATCAAAGTGGCTGTGAGCCACTCAACTTGGAAAATAAATTATGAAAGAGTGTAATGAGGCATTGCTCATTAAGGAACTACTTGTTATGTGAGGGCAGCGTAGCTTTCAAACAAGCCCATAAAGCCTTTCTCCACTCAAGAGTGTGTTGTGATATTTGCAAAACGAAACAATTCAATGTTAAGAAACTATTTGTTACTCAGGCCTGCTAACACGATTTACATTACATGCATCTGTACATGTCGTCCTAGTGCTGTAGTCAAAAACGGCAAGATCATTTTGTTTGGTCAAAAGTGATGTATAGACTAGGAGCAATGTCCAATACTTCCTTATAGCTAGCTTTAAGTTGGCTTAAGATTGTTAGATGCAAGCATGGATTTTGTTCGTTGTAAAATTCGAGAAAATCCTTTGTTTAAATAATTATTTGTTAATTAGTATTTTTTAAATAGATTGAACTAGAAAGTTGAACAAGATTGGGATCACGATAAACAGTCCTTTTATTGGAAACGTAGTTTTTTTTGTACCAGATCCACTGAAATATTTACTGATTTAGGTAACAGTCTTTAGACATGCAGATTATGCAGTTTTTGCTAAGTTATCAATGCGATGATGCTGTGTTACAGCCGCAGGGTATATACTGCAAAGTTCAGTATGATAACACTACAATTTAAGAATAAAAATTCAGTAGGCTGAAGTCAGGACACAATATTAGGATACACTCTCATAAATTAAGGTTAAATAGCATGGATTTTTGCCAAGTGATATATGAGACAGGACAATCCATTTCAGTCAGCTTTAAAGTAGGTTGTATATTGTACATTGAAATTTCATGTCCTTTATAGTGTTGAGTTCAAGTACTTACATTTACTTGTAGCCCTAATATAAGGACTGAAGTTAACTCTCTTTCCATAAATTAATGCAAGTCCACTAATTCATAGTTTGTGTCCAAACGTAGTCATTTTAAATAACAGTACATCAAGCTGTAAGTCACCTCGCAATTCCACTGAGTCTGTCAAATGACACCATTTCTTAATAGATCCACGAATGAGAAATGCACGCATTAAAACAATTCAGTTTGTGAGTAAATCGTGTCACCTCCACTTCAACAAACTCGACATGGAACTCACTTGAGCCTGCTGTGGTAACTACCCAGCACTTCAGTATGTAGATATATAACTGATACTTTCACCTCACGAAATCCAATGAACAAGTAGCTCAGTGTGATAATGCTGGCCTAGCATGCTTATGGGAGTTCGAATCCTAGAGGTGACTCGAGATTTTTTTCCTTTTCTTCTTCAATGTTTTTTCTCTTTCTGTCAGGAAATCATTTACCGAAAGGTAACATTTGTCTTTCCGTCTCTTGCATTTAAACAATCGTCTGGAGCTTTTAATCATTCATTTATAATGATTGCTTTCAAACTCACAATATCACGTAGGTTTGTGAAGGAAAACCACGAAAACTTTTTCTAGATCCAATTGCTAAGGAAAGCCTGGTTCTCATATGCCCTGAGACATAGCCACCGGCACAACCTGGGACACCGCCACAGCATATCTGAGCATTTATTGCCGAATCATAATCTGTCCCAGGCATTGACCATCGACTTGCCTGCAAAGTTGAGCTGAGTTCAACTTTGCAGGCAAGCCAGTAGTTGTTGGCGATTGTCGGCAATGAAAATATTGTATGTGAGCGTCGTCTGGACCACCTGCAGATGCAACGTATGACGTAACAACTCGATTTTTTTCCCACAATCTCATGCTTTACAGATAAAATGGTCGAAAATTGCCCCAATTGGATTTGCATTTCACCCCAATTTGAGTATGTCGGCAATCCATCACAGATGTGCTGGGGACCCACTGGAACAGATCGCCGAACATTGTCTCTTGGAACCGGCGACTACACTGCAGGTTGGTCAGCGACATGAGAACCAGGCTGAAGAACCATAAGTATTTTCCTTACAATGGAAAAATTGTTTCACACACTACCTATCGAAAATAACTACCTTGACACAGTACAAGCAACTGTAAAATGGCCTTAGATGGTGGATGTTCAAAACCCCGGGGGGACTTCTATATGAAGAGGTCGGGGATGCTCATCATCTCGGGTACAAATCAAGGATTCTGGTATCACTTAGGGTGTTGATGACGAAAAGTCACCATTTTTAGCTGTCAAAGTATCCTTTAGGATGCTCACATTAGTCTCCTGTAGAAGTTAAATTTTCTGATGAGAATCCTTGACCTTTTCATATGGGAGTTCCCCCCCCCCTGCCCCGGGTTTCCAAATGTCTAACAGGAAGTGAAGGAGTGAAATTGTGCCACCACTACGACTTGGAAAACAATATTTTCCAAGTTAAAAGCCCTTACCCTGTACAAGACCCTGTTCTAGACTAAATGCCGAAAAAATAGATCCCCTGATCCAGCCTAAATAAAGTTACTACCCTATTACAGAGCATTTTCATGAGCAACATAGTTTTTATTCAACATTCATGACAGGAAAAATCTACATCAAGCATTACATGTCAGATTTATCTGCTTGAACAAAGCAAAAAACTCTTTTGTTTCTGAGATGTAAGCAAGACTTCTTCATTTTCAGGGAAATGATACCCTTTTCCAGACCAGGGAACAGACTAAAATGTTAGAAGAGCATACTCTGTCTAGCAGCTAGGCAGAATTAGATGTTTTATACTTTTAAATTGTACTGAAGGAATTTTTACCATGTATAATTAAAGTTATCAATCAAGCAATCAAGCAGCACATCCCTATAATTAGCCTAGTTTAAATACCACAATCGCATTGAACTGGAGCAGTAACATGGTTTTATGTCTCATGCGAACAGTGAGTCCTTAAATGGCTCTAAGCTAACACTATACTTACTTTGGTGAATGTGCTTTATCTTAAGAAACAATTCAAGATTCTCCAGAGCCAACGACAGGTAGAAGAAAAGAGGTAATTGCTTGGCAGAAATTTAGTTGATACAGTGTAGAGCTGCTTATTTCTCACCCGTTTGCACTTACACTTTAAGACTTCCTGTGACTTCTTTTTTTCAGTAAAACACTTTATATTACACAGTTATTCTCTCTGGTTATGTTTTAGATTGAAAGGACTTCAACATCTCCAGGGTTTAATGGAAACTGAAGTGACAAAGTTAGAGCAAAGAAGAAGTGAACAAGAGGTACTTTTTTAAGACTGCAGCGTTACAGAGGGTTTTTTCTTATTTACCATGACTTTCTTTTGTCATTTATTATTGTTTATTTTGAGGGCCTTGAGGTTATCGGTTTAACTACTGCCAAATGTAACCCTCGATAAATTATATTGTCTTACTTGCATAATGACCAACCAACCCACTCACTGACTGACTGATTCCCTTCTGACTCAGACGGACTGACTTACTGACTAATTCAGTCTATATAAATTATATCAACCCATCCATTTGATTTTCAAGGATTTATCCATTTTCAATTGTTCAAGACTTGTATACCTCACCATGCACAGCAAACTGTTTACAACTACAGTAAGTTAGTCTCCCTTCCTAACATTACCTCTAAAACTGTAATAATAAGACTGCAATCTTGTGGTTTACAAAATGGAATAGAAACTGTGAACTAGTGGTCAGCTAGTCATGTGGGTAATCACTTATATAGAAGATCGATTAAAAGGGGGATTTGAACGATGAATGATGTATTCTTTTCACCCAGTGATGGACAAAACACTGATCCCTAGTCCATGGACTACCCTAGTGGACTAACCAAATGGACTACCCTAAAATGGACTACCCCTAAAAAATACTATTTCAGATGAGTGGTATGTTAAGAAGCTGCGATTATATACTTACACTGTATGGAGGATGCTTTTCTTTTCGTTCCACATCGCCTTCAGCCGCCACTTTGAATAACTATACTGAATTATTTAGAAAATAAAGATGTTGTTGTTGTTGTTATTGTTGTTGTTGCTGTTGCTAAAGGGACAGTCTCTGGGATGTTGTGGCATAGTGGGCTTAATAGCGACTTTGTTGATGATTTGTCCAAGTGTACTGTTTCAGAGTT
>Ga0126338_10000861_pt1 | contig 18068 bp, 3 predicted proteins | sample OrbCmetagenome_2_FD_92529 | JGI IMG/M metagenome (GOLD analysis project Ga0126338, IMG submission 92529) | Coral microbial communities from Petempiche,Puerto Morelos, Mexico - Orbicella C C metagenome | ecosystem: Host-associated > Invertebrates > Cnidaria > Coral | place: Petempiche,Puerto... | reverse complement strand
CTTTTGTCCCCAGGAGCGACGGGATGGAGGCTTACAAATGTTGTCTTTACTTCTCATGTTATACCCATGAATATCTTTAAAACTACAAAAATTAAAATCCCAGTCAATTAAACCATTTAAGGCCTTATTATTATTATTATTATTATTATTATTATTATTATTATTAAAACCTAAACTAGATTGAAACAGCCCATACTAAAAAAAAGCTTTTAGAAATACAGCGTGAGCAATCTTTTCTGATGGGAAATTGCAAACTGATCCTACAAGCATTAACGCCAGCTGTTTATACTATTTTCCAGCCGCCATATTGGTGTACCACGGAGGTACACCAACATGGCGTTTTCATACTGCGCTCTGTAAATATCGGCAAAACATTTTGACGAATATCTGAAGTTTGGGGAAACACACAGGCCTAAAACTTGGAGAAGTGGCTTATTTAGTTATCTTCTATAACATCATAATTTCATAGTTTTTTCCACCGGATGGTTTTCGATTTATTTTTTTATTGTGTGACAGTGAAAACGATCTATAGAGATCAGAAGTGATGAGACATGAGACCAATGTTGCTGTCAAAATTTTCCCATTATCAAGGTTTGCAATGTGATTTTTGTTGCCATCCTTGTACCAATCAAACAATAAAATTCCATGACTAGATAAGACATTTTGTGTCCTAGGACACTAGATTATATATTAATTGGAGACTTAAATATCCCCCAAGCCACCGCACCCCCCTACCCCTGCACATTAGACATTTTAAATCTACCATTGGACAAATTCCCATCCCCAGGGGAACATCAACAAGTAAAATGTCTGGGGTATACCAGGGGGGATGTTGATCAATACATTAAGTTATAAAGCCTACCACTAAACAACTTCTTTGTTTCCTTCTGGAGATTAGAAACTTCAATTCTGGCTGCAAGGATGGCATAGTCAGGGTGAATAGTGGTCATTGATGCAGCAACCTCTGCAGCAAGGGTGTCCAGTTCTGTTGTTTGTACTCCAGGATAGATTCCAGCGATAACTTTCTTGGTGATTTCAAACTGAATTAAAAAAAAAAAAATAGAAAACAAACATTTTTTTAATTATTGCTGATGATGTGGAAGACCAATAAATTTCTTACAATCTTCAGGGCTGTGTTTGTAACGTGGTCTATTACTATATTTTAACATTTAAGGTGGTTACAAATTAATCATCAAAGTTTGACCACATGGAATAAGAATGAGCAAGTAAAATGAATGAAAGTGAAGTGAAATGAGCAAAATGAATCCATTTTGCTGTAATCTCGTCGTAAATATACATGAAAGTGATTTTTCCATAATTTTGCAACGTGTTCGAAAAAAGTAAAAAAACGCTTTACAAGTTTGCAGAGCTAGATTTTGCAATCATCTGATCATAAGCTTATAGTTGAAAGTACAATGTACATTTGCTTTGTGATGTGATAATGATACGGCGACGTTAGACATTTCGCGCCTTTCTCGGAGAAATATCTCGACTCCTGCCAAATGTAGAAACCCTCAATTATTTAATGTGTTTAACTTAATTAAACTTACGCTTAAACTGACATTTTCCTAGTTAAGTATCGATATTTAGGCTTGTAAATTCGATTTTTGCCCGCGTACTCGTGTGATCGATTCAACAGGTACTGAAGGCTCGTTGGTTTCAAAACAATCGAAGATCGAAGGGCATTTCTTAAATTATAAACGTCTCAAAGGTTTGAAATCAAGGCCGTAGTGTTCAAATTAGTGTGATCCGGTATCCACCGCTACAAAGGTAAGCTTGAGGCACGAACGTTTGAAATTGCGCGCGAAAATCCTTGAACCCTATGCGAAGACGACAAAAGTATTTCGAGTTCCTAAAGATTTTCGAATGGATTGCCCAAAAATTGAAAGCCTGTTGAAGAAAGATATACGATTTGCGACGAAATATGGAAGGTTTGTTCAGTTCGTTTGTACTTTGGCGCCAAAAGAGAAACCATCGAGCGACCATGTTGATTTTGATCGATTCGCGGGGACGAGCTAGCGCTTTCATAGAAAATTTAACTTACCGGACAGACAAATTCGGACAGGCCATAGCTTAGTCTTTGGATCCGTGCAGTAATCTTGTCCAAAAAAATCTCCTGACGCTTTTTATCTGAAAGAGAAGAAGATCATTGAGTTTAACCAAGATACTGAATACAAACAGGCGACCAAGATGTCGGTCGTCCCGTGGAATAACTCAAAACTCACTGCGTTTGATGACGTAGTTGAACAAGTTTTCAGGTGACTCCTCTTCTTTCAGATTGTCAGCCATGTTAAAACGAAACTTCTACAGCTAAGAACGAGTACAAAGCAAAATTGAGGAAGAAAATCTTGACCGAAGTAGACCTTGCGCGCGAGGTGAGGAAAGTGGTTTGAAGTTGGCGCGCTCCGAGATTTTCAATCAATTCAAGTTTTCCCGCGTGCGATAACCAGCAGCCAATCAGGGACAGTTAAGGGACGTTCGATGCCCAAATACGGATAAACTGTCCAGTTTCCCTTCTTTCCTGCTTTCTTCCTCTTTGAATTTCTTTCAGAAAGTGTAAATATTATCGGCTCAGCGTCCCATGCCTTGCAGAATTTCTTGCTTGTCCTAAGAGTTCCTCTGAAAAGTTCAATTAATCACGCTTTACTATGTTTCACTTTCACAAATACAGAAAAAACTCTTTCTTGGCAATCCCTGGAGCTCCTTGGGGTCGGGCCGATTATGTCCACGAGTTGCTCGATGTTGCTCAAACCATTGTTTCGTAGCATGATCGATGCCTCGACAGTTTCTTCCAAAGCTGTATCTTGCTGCTTTGAAAACGCTTCCTCGAATAGACTAAACACAAGTCCAGCTGAGGCGAAATTTTGAATGGTCAAATCGCTCCTCCGCCATTTTAATTGCGCAACTTCATCCCCAGGGTCCTCTGTCTATTTTCTCGAGGTAGAGAGAGGACCCTGGAGCGAGATTGAGACAGCCGCTGGCTTAAGAAGATCGCCCTGGCTTAAGCCACAGGCTCACCAAGCTCCTGCGAAACACATTTTGTAGAAAAAAGTAAACGGTAATAAATCAATGAAAACACATGAAAACTGATCCCATTTTAAGAAATAGCTTAAAATTGTTTAAAATTCAAAAAGTTGACGGTAAGAAAACACGCTGTTCGTAAATATGGGAGGTTGCCAAAATGTTGCGGAGAAACTTACCGGGGCAACTTGTGGACGTCTCTAGATCTGGAGGCATAAAACGAATCAGGCAGGTGAATCGACTGACTACAAAATGTTCCGCACGCGTTTGCAAAAATTACACACAAATGATGCAAGGTACCGCAAACGAAACAAAAAAAAATTGAAGTAAAAACTAACGGTAAAAGCGCGCGACGTTTCGACCGAGCTTCGGTCATTATCAATCTTAAAAGTGAAGATAACTGCGAAGTGAATTATTATCAAGCTTAGAGTCATTATCAAGCTTAAAAGTGAAGATTACTAAATTAAGGCTGTTTTGCAGTCTGCAGCCGGTATCAATTGGATACCTGTTCGTGATCATAGGCTATATTCTCCGCTCACAGTTCGAATATTGACCTCTACATGATCAGTAGTATCAACTAGTTTAAACTTCCTGAATGTCTCAAAGTAGTTTCAGTTGGCAGGTCAGTTTAACGAACAGAACAATAAATTAGAAAATGTCCATCGTAGCAAGGGTGACGCACGTACGTGTCTGAGTAACTCCGGAAATCAGGAAAAACATATATTGGACAGTCTCCCGTCTCTTCTATCATCAATTATCCTAAAGGTTGACATATAAACAATATAAGTCACTAAATACTAAACTGTTTTACCATGTTTTGATGCATGAAACCCTCCCCCCTGGAAAACGTGGAATGGCATTTCTGAGTCCCTAAAATTGAAACTTTCCTGGGAGGCGGCGGGGCCGGGGGGCATGTCCCCAAACCTCACTGTAGGCTCGCAGCTTCAGCACTCGATCAATCTCGTTCCTAGAGTCTTCGTTCCCCTTAACAAGCGGTCAAACAACGAGAGCTCTGGGGGCAACCATTTTGAAATAACCGAATTCTGCCCATCCGGTTTCACTGCGCAGCCTGCATCTATGGCGTGCGCCTGAAATGGTTGCTCCCAGAGCTCTCGTTTTCCGACCGCTGGTCAAGGGGAACGAAGACTCTGGGAACGAGATTGGCACTCGATTGACTTTTCTCTTCGGTGCGCGTGCGTAGTCCATAAAAATATGCACGCTACACAACAAAGGGGAGATTAATCCTCCGTGGGAAAATAGATGGCGACTGGTACATTTACCCACAGTTCTTAACGCACGAAACTCTTAACAACGTTCATAAAAACATACAGAAACGTTATAAAATCTTCAAACTTAGGCAACTTAATGTCCTTGGAACAGGGACGAATATTGTTAAAAAAAAAGAAAGGCTTTCTTTGTGCCTTATAGGCTGTGTTAGGCTCGCAGTGCATTGTGGTAAAATGTGCAGCCGCCATGTTTTTTCCTTCGGTGGATTGTGATCACGTTTCACGCGCGGATTTTAACACAGTTCACGTGTCACGTATACTTTTGCCTACTTTTAATAATTAATGCTTTTCTTTCGTAAATTCCCGAATCACTTATCTCTTTAAGTTGCTTTTCACATGTCACACATTAATTTTTGCCCTTATCACGTATCACGCATCTCGGTAATATTTCTTATTCCTTGATCTGAAAAGACAACATCAATTCTGGAGCATCTCTGCTGAGCAAAAACGTTGAAAGAGCCATCAGGGATGTGAAATAGGTGCCAAAATTAGAAACATGGGAAAGAACGCCATGTCAGTTTTGAGACAACTAATTGCTTTATAAGTGTGATGGTGTCAGAAGATTGAAAAAAAATTCAGATTTTCAATCCTGCGAAAAGAAAAAACTGAGCTGCAGCACATGTCAGAACTGAAAGCTTTTTCGGTCCGCCAAGCGACTTTTTCCACACACACACAAGTTACTTTTCAAACATTCTCACTTCCCGGATAAAAGTTTCCCCAAAAACGGAACGAGCTAAAAGAAAAAAATTACCCAGCTGTCAAGGTCGCAATCAAACGTCTCCGACTAACTTCATGTAAAAGCTATGTAAATAAAATATGTCTTTTATAGCACGCCAATCAAAGATTGGTTTGGAGCTGGGGTGATAAATATCGAGTCACTTAAATGCGCAGTTATTATTTTCAATAGAACTTGAGACGACTAAATTGTACTCAAGAGAGATAAAAACAATTTAGGCGCAGTAGAGAAAAAGTAAACATTTATAACGCAACCTAGAGCTCGTTGTCCTGTCAAGCTGCTATTTTTATACAAACATTTTCGCCAATTACCATTATGATGTTATCTTACAATATGCCTGAAGGGAAAAAAATATTTGCAAGCTAAAGGAAACACTATCCAAAACATCGCTATGATGCGTTTTAACTTTTTGTAACACGAATTAAAAAATCAAAAATTTGCACAAAGTTTGCAGTTCAGTTATACTTAGTTAAATCTTCCCAAACGAAAGTAAGTTTTCGACGGACAAAATTTAGGGTGCCTGAAGCAAGCTTTGCCCGAGTCATTAATCTCGCCCCCTTGTTAAAAATAGCCACTAAAATGTTAAATGAAGAAACGCACTGAAAAATTGACTGTGCAAGGAAGATACTCTTGTAATACGCTTTAATAATTGTGAGATACTCTGGAAACCGTCCGGTGACGAAGACGCATGAGTTGTCACATAGCTATAAAACGCGCTAAAAGATCTGATATCGAGACCGGCTGGTATACTTCTTCGCCGTGCAGTAAGTCCATGAATCGAGACTCAGAACGCCCACGGTTATGTAAATTTCTAATCGGCGTGAAGTTGCAGTTTTTTCCTGTGAAAATTGCTAATTTCCTTTTAGCATGGAATCGTGTTTACGAAATAACGCCATTACAGGCGGCTGAAAAACAAACAAGTCTTTAGTCTGCGTAATATTCCTTTTCATTGGGATGACTAGAAGTTTCGTGAAAATCTAAATCCTGCAGTGAACAGAGATCGGAAAAGAGAACCGCTTAAGATGATTTAAATTATAAAAGGTTCTTTCATTTCAGCAAAGATGTTAATTGCAATTAGTCCAAGGGGACTTTTTCTCTTGTTTTGGACATGATTTAAAGGTGAAGATTTGCAACTTTCATGAAAGGATTAATGAGACAGAAAACTTGATCCAATGGGTACTTTAACAAATAAATTGAGAACTTTATCGAGTGCAAAAAAGCGCGCGTGTCACAATGCAATTGGAAGAAAGCTCACGTCGATAAAAATACAAACAAGTTAAAAGCGAGAAGAAGTGACAGTTCTTTGTCAAGCTGCATAATTTGAGTCGGTTTACACCTGCAGATGCGAGGCCAGGGCCTTATTTACAGAATTAAGACTGTAAGACTAACACATATGACACGCTTTAGCATATGTCTTCTTAACGAAAAGGATATAATTAAAATTCACCCAAAATGAAAGTTAACATTGTAGTTGAGACACAATTGGGCCTCTGGTAACTTAATAGGGTTGAGTTTTCATTTATGTTTTCGTTCACAGCTTTTAGCTCATATTATTAAAACCTACTCGTTCCCTGTCACGATTCGCTTTAAATATTGTTTCCTTCTTTCGGACATAAAAGGGACATTAATGGTTAAAGAAGACTGCTTTTAGTAAGCGGCTGTTGTCAATGGTCTTTTCTCATTGGTAGTTTCATTTACATCCGGCTGCAATTGGCCAAGTAAAAACATTCACACCGAAAATAGGGCTCACGGGCTAATTTATGCAGTGCGACTATCCGTTGTTTTGCCGACGTCAAATTTAATACTTTTTCCGTCAATTGCGCTCTTTCCGGTCTCAAAACATCATTTACGGATTAAAACTGGAGATGGCCGGCTATTTCTTCGCGATGTTTGAGTTGTAGAAACCATACAACGACTTTTCTACCAGGCCAACTTCAATAGTGTCCCTGGTTTAGCGACTGAAACGCTGTTTACAAACTTAACCTTTTTCTCGCGGTTTAAATTGCGCTTTGGAACACTCTTCATGGCGTTCGCGTTTGGAGATTCATATTTGAAACTTCCACCAATAAGCAAAGAAGGAACAGTCGAACTCGATGGCGAAAATTCGAAGAGAGGATCAGGCATTGTTCGTGATAAACACGGCCTGGTGAGGCTGCCTCCGATAGTTCGTTTGGACTCGCTTCGTTCGGCTTCAAGTGCGTCAAGGTTACGAAGCGAAACCCAAACTGCAACAGAAGCTGATAGTGAATCCGATCTGTCAACTTTAATAACACCTTCGAAAATCTCGCACAAAATGGAGAGTTTAAGGCACAGAAACTCAACCAAATTCAAAAAATATACCGCGAAGCGTGAAGATGAAACGAAATTAATTAAGGACCTGGCTGTTAAGGAAACGAACGAAGACGAAGCACGCTTTTTTGACGGCGAAGAAGCGTCGCATGGAAAGCAGAAGAATCGGTTTCGTTTGGGGTCTAACACGCCGTTAGACAAGTCCACCGATGATGAAGATTTAATGCCTCCTTACAAAGAGTCCGTGATGCGCCGTAGAGGCAGCAGCACATTTCAAACTTTGGGTAAATTAACGAGATCACACAGGTTAGCAAAATCTTCACCTGAATTATCTAATAGAAAGATCAATTTGCGACGTCGTCCAGAAAGCACCTTGTCATCGCTAACCGCGGGGCTAAGATCGACAAGCCGTTCCCGCTTATCACAACCACGACTTTCAGTTCACGATATCGACGGCTCAACGTTATCTCATCTTCAAGACACTTCAAAGACCGAGGAAAAACAGAAAGAACACGAAAAGCAACGGCGCCGCAACAATCACAGGTGGGCAAATGATAGTGCTAACCAGCCTCGAAGCACCCCTAGCTCGCCTGTTTGCAGTGAATCTGTAAATAAAGAGATCAAGCAAAAAGGCCGAAAGTCATTAAACGATATAACGGACGCGATGCAGTTTACTGACCGAAGAAGGCCTTCGCTGACACCGAAAAAGCAAAATTTAATCCAGGAAAGCGAAGCGCTTAAAATTGAAGGAAAAAGCTGCGTGCACAATGAAAGGGAAAGGCTGCCAGACCATGTGTCCGGCGCAGATGGACACGTCGTTACTTTACATCCGCCAAAACAAGGAGAAAAAAGACACTCTCTGTATGATTTGCAACAAATTTTAACTTTGCTTCAAGAAGAGAATTTGAAGCGGCAGACCTCGTCAACGGCTTCGACGCCTCGAAATACAAGTGCGACTTCCAGCGCGAACGATAAGGCTTCAAATGCGTCTGTTTACGATTTAAGGGAGTTCTTGATGCTAGCGGCCGCCGAAGCTTCGAATGCCAGTACGGGGCAGACGAAAAAGAAGACGAGCGCTTCACAACATCTTCTTCTTCCTGGTCAAGAACGAGAAAATACACGCAACGAAAGAAAAGGTTCAGTGTATGATCTAATGGAGTTTTTATCACTGGGTAGCGTTGCTGAATCGGAATCAAGCTCGGCGAGCGAAAACTCCAGTAGAGCGACTTCCCCGAGAATCGTGTTATCCCCTGGCAGCCCGGGTTCAAATGACTCGCTTTCTGTTTCTACGCATGCAGAAGAAGGAAGACGATCGTCTACCTACGATCTGATGGAGTTCTTATCTCTGTCGCGCTCCGGGGGGAGTTCCCGCTCTGATTCAGGGCAGAGTACTCCAGCTTTGCGTGGAAATGATTCTAGTGGAGTAGAAAATGAAGAAAGTGAGCTGGGAAGACAGAAAAAAGAGAACAGAAGCCTGTCTGTTTATGACCTAGCAGAATTCTTGTCTATGACCTCTGCTGTACCTCCGCTCGTACGAGTTACACCGGCCTCAGATGAGGAACAAACGAAAGCCAGCGCAAATCTCACGCAGTCGTCAGGAGCCATGAACAATCATTTAAACATGCCCAGGCAATCAGTGTACGATCTGAGAGAAATTCTGAATGTTTTGCAACAAGAACACGAGAGAAAACGCGAGTCCACCTACAGTTTGCAAGAAATTCTGTCTAAAATGCAGCGAGAAGCTGATGAGAAAAGCCACCTCGCTTCTGGTAACGCAGGTTCCAACGAGAAGGACACCCTCGCTTCGCCCTCGCCTCCGATGACCGCCAGCAGTGGCTACTTGACCGCTAGCGATTCCGCAACTTCAGCAAGCGCGAAATACTTGGAGGCAAATACCAGTAATCGTCAAATGTCTGTGTATGACCTGAAAGAATTCTTGTCGTTGCATGCCATTCAACAGAGCCAGCCAAATCAACAACAGCTCTCATCCGCCGTGCTCAGACGAAAGTTTTCCGGCGTCTCGCAAAGCGGTGTTAGTATTTACGTCACGGACGAGAGCAACAGAAGCATCGACAGTGAAGTCTTCGAAGATGTGTTCCTTCCAGTGCCTGGCATAGGGACTGACCCGAGTGGACCTTCGCCTAAGAGAGGCTCAGTATACGACCTCCGCGAGTTTTTAAACATTTTAAACGATGACGAATCCCCCTTGAGAAGAAGATTGTCCAGCGTGTCATCTGCCTCGTCTAAACCTAGCGAAAGCGAACCTGAATCAAATTCTTACACAAACTCGCGAAATTCAGATTCAGCTGCCGCGAATGAAAATATCACGGCCGGCGCAACGCGACCTCAACTTTCCCCGCGTCAAGATTCGGGAGGCAGCATGTCTCTGTATGATCTTGGTGAGTTCCTTTCGCTTCTCAACACCGACGAATCTCCACTAAGGCGGAGGCTTTCAAGCGCGAGCGAAATTATGGCCGGAGAGGGTGAAATTCGTGTACGAACGCCTGTTCTTTCGAGAAGCGACTCAGAGAAGGGACTTTACAGTCTGGAAGAAATACTGACACTAATGAAAGACCTTGAACAAAAGAGAGTCAGTGAAAACACGAGTGGGGAACTTGAGGTCGGTTCTGGGGAGGAAATAAGTTTACAAGTTCCAACTTTACCTCCTAAAACTGATAAAATAAACACTCAACCTCTATCGTCTAAAAAGCACTTACAGTCTCAAAGATCACTGAAAAGTGTCCCAGAAACGTCCGAAGTAAGATCTAACATTTCGAATTCTTCATAGACTAATTTTTGTGTGAATCTCGCTGAGAGAATCAATTTAAATGACTTGCAATAGCAATCGATGTTTTAAATCTTGACGCTGTTTCAATCAAAATAAATAGTTTTGTTTGAATGAAATAATTGTTTGCTTCAAATTTTTGTTAAATATATGGTTGGAGGGCTTTTCTACTCTGCCATTTTCTCAACGTGAATTGTGTAAACTAAGTTTTCTTCAATCCAGCTAAATATTTGGTCATATCGCGCCTGAGTGAGGTATCTTGTACATAAATTGCAACGGAAAATAAATTTGTTGGTTTAGCCTGTCAGTCTACAGTGATTCCATATTGAACGAAATTTTCACCTGCCAGGCTATTTAGAAAAAAGCCAAAATTTACATAAACAGTTTTGAACACTGAATTTGTTGATTAAAGGTTCGTGGAGGCGAAAGGGCATTAAATATAGCAATGACCCTCGCCGATATATTTCAGAATTGACGATAGAGTCGCAAATATTTATTAAGTTACAAATGAGTATGTAACCCTGTAAAATAGGCTTCAAAAACGAGTTTTCTCCGGACAAAACGACACACAATTCGAGCACATTTCTATATACACATTGTATTACCTTTCAGACTAGCTAAATGTAAACAAATCATTCGCGGTGTGTCGAACTGGTATATACGTCTGTTTACTGTCTTCTGTTTCACGCTAAACGGCAAAGGAAATTCATAACAGACGCCTGCACGTATCACAAAAAAGTTTATGTCATTCTCACAATCGCTGTGTTTTGATTACCTACGGTAAAGAGCTTTCTGGTCTGCTGGCGTTTTGAGCATAAATCGCCCTATTTTCCCTTTCTTGGCCTTTTCTGACACTAAAAATATATAGTCAGAGTCCATGATAATTCGGACCTGTACTTCTTGACTAATATAAATAAAACGATATTGATTGTATGAGTAGGTGAAAGAAAAAAATATATAGTTAAAAGATCATCAACCAATTTTCTATTTTTAAATACTTCCACCTAAAAACTAAATGCTTTGCTGAAAATGTATCATTAGAATTTATGGACTTGCTACCTTGATATTGCCTTTGTATGATTTATTAATTTTTTTTTTTCGTTTACAACTATACTTTGCACGGTGTTTTATAATTAGTCGACATTTTTTTGAATTTCCAGCTAAAATATAAATTCCTTCGTCCGTAATGTACCCCGAAAGCAAGAAAAACTACATTGAAAAGGATAATGCCGGAAGGCAAGGAAACCAACCACGGAATTTCAATGTTATTTAGTCTTAGACGTCTATGAGCCATTCATTTGCCGGATTTTCAGATAGGACGCTTAAAACGGATTAATACTGCCTTACGTATAGATACTAGAAATCTCAAATTATATTTGTTACTCCAGCAAGACCTTTATGCAGTTAACTCCGATCAAACTTCTGAGTTCAAGTTGCGTCATTCATCTGAAATGCCAATTTTCAAAGTCTTGAAAAGTAGAGACCCTTAAAAAATTGTTGAGAAATATTGAACAATATTTGCACTGTTGGCTTTCTCACTGAGTAATGGTCAGTATACTAAGTAAGTAATATTAAGTACGTCAAACCTTTCAATAGATTTAGCCTCATTGGAAATTAAACATATTTGGAGACGGCACTTCCTTACAGTAAAAATTTACGCTTAGAATTTTTGTACAAAATATAAACTGTCAAAATTGATTCGAATACCAAATCTTTGTTCCCAAATTGCTGTCCTTCGTCTAATCGGATCGGTGTTAAATGCTTTAATTTCAAGTATTTTCGTTCCAAACTGCGGACATTATGAGAGGATATTTTAGACGACTTAGGGCAAGCCTTCGGCTCCAGATTGGATTCATTTTCTCATTATAACTACATTAACTTATAAAGTGCTGGCTTTTTTTTTCGCCAATCTGGTTTCCATGTAAGATGTTTTTCTGAATATCGATATACACGCCGTGCTTTGTAAATTTGTAGGTCGGGCAACCTCAAGTAATTAAAACTTTTATTATGTCTATTATTTGTCAATTGTTCTACTAAGCCCTGTCATTTGCATTTTCTCTTCATTAGCTCTCAGTCCATGCAGGCAATACTCCCTCGTATGTCAATAAATGTAATCGCTTTATCCCTTACCCGAGATGAAAGGACAATTTGAAATTCCATGATGATTCTCAGATGATGTACGTTTAGTTTGATCGTGGGTTGATTATTGCAGTTTCAAAAAATTGATAACGAAGAAAACGTTTGCGCCTCCGTAATTGCCCCTAATGTATTCCTTTAATATGGAAATAGACAAGACAAAACTTAACTCATTGTGAAAACACCCTCGCTCCACGTGAACAATGTCACGAAATGAAAAAAAGACCAGTTATGTAAGCACTAAATTGGCTTTGTACGTAATACCCCAGGCAAAAGTAATAATACACTTAAAACCTAGCTTGTAAATTAGAGTTTTAAAGACATTACGCTAATGGATCGAAATGGACGAAATCTTCACCACTCATTTGTGACGGAAATAGCTGACACCTGTTTTGCGTGTCCAGGCGGCCGCTGACTGGACGGTCGCGAGAGACCGGAGAGCTGGGACCACGAATTTCTAAAGGCTGGTTTTCACTCGCGCGTAAGCACAGGAATAAGTAAAATAGGGGGACTGCTGCTAATGAAATAGGGCATTTAGTTGAAATTTTTTCTAACAAAAGACACTAATTATCTGCATCTTACTACGTCTGTTTATATCGATTAGGGCAGCGTCCACACAGCACCGGAGGAATCTGAAAACGGAACTTCATTTCTACGGCTAGGCCTACCGTCCACATTAGTCTGTCACGAAAACGGAGCTTTTCAAAAACGCTCTTTAAACCGGAATTTGAAAACGCCGACTTATTGTTTTCGTGTGGGCTGAAAACGTTTTGAAACTTCAGGCTAAATACACGCATCGTTGGTTAAATAAAGCGATGAATTTATTTGCCTTTTTTTTCTCCCTTTTTCATGTGTTGATGTGGGAGAAAATAAATAACCGAATTGTTGTACTTATTAAAATCTGCATGCTCTGCGGGCCTGCGGGCCTGTGTGGTATATCAGATAAAGTAAACAGCGCGCCGATTTTTGGTCTTGGCCTTTTTTTCTTTCTTGTCAGTTTAATGGTGGTCTAATTCAAAATCACCATTTGAGAGTTCAAGGGTGGACTTTTTACTTATTAAGTTAAAAAAATGTGGATTTTCTCATCCCCAGCTGGTCAACTCCCGACAATTATATTTCATTATGGCAAGAAAACGGATGCTCAGCGGTCAACCTTTCCAACATACAAGAACTGGGTCCCAGTCGAGTCACAGAATGGCGGCTCTGAAACATGGGTCAAGAAAGTTTTATGATATTCCAAGCGGAGAATTATCAAATGTAAGGAGCAGATATAGTCTTCGGAAAGACAAAAATATCGAGGAACTTCTCAACTACATTAATCAAAGCTGTATTGGAAAAGATGTAATGTTTTCTGGGCCGTATGGCGCGCGGAAAGGTAAGCTTTGTGCAGCGTATTATTAAATTTTGCTGTGTGTTAAACCTCATTGTTAAACTAAAATATCTGATTTATTTGTCATTTGCAGTGACTTATTGCGACTATACAGCATCAGGAAGGTAGGAACATCGTATATAAGCAGGATCTGATATATATGAGTGGCGGTAATTATAATTTGGAGCTCTTTAATTTAAGCTTGTTTGACCGGACTGTAATTTCCAACATGGTTTCTCAAACTGGCCAGGAATTTTCATCCTGGGATGAATCTCTCTGCTTGAAATATCGAACTTAATTTCAGGTTAGTGCTTATTTAAGCAAATAAGTAAAGCTTAATGAGAGAGATCCCAAGGTCAATGAGTAGATTTTTACTTTACATGTACAGTCAAACCTCTATAGCGAAGATATCAGTGACGTCACCTATTGTTATTAATATGCCAACCAGAGAACTATTGGTCGGTGAAACAAATAATTCATACGAACGAAATAATTCTTTTGTTTAATGTTTTGAACATTTAAATAACAAAAACAATATTTGTAAACAAATATCTTCCCTATTAAGTGGACCCCATATTAAGCAGACACCCTCTATTAAGCGGACAGCAGTGCAAGTCCCATTTTTCTTTTCCCAAATTTACTGTGAAAAATACCTATATTCAACCTATATTCTATTAAGCGGACATGGACATCTTAAACTTGACTTTATGGTCATTTCTATTGTTAGAAACCTGTATCAAACGGACACTGCAATAAGAATGCATGATTTTTTTTGTCCACATTTTAGTAGACTCTTTTAGTAGATCGTACATTTAAGTTTGCCAACAAACTGAGCTGTCACAGAAACGCAATATTTTGTTATTCAGTTTTGTTTTTACAGAACATTTGTTCTTGTTTGATTTTGTGAACCTTCGCATGATTCGATCAATATAGATACTGTTACTGTAAACTTAAATCGCTTTACCTCGAATACATGTCATTGTTTATGGAAATACAGTATTTCAGAGTTCTTGACCATTCATGAGAATGCTATTTGACCCTTTCAAGGTCTTTTAATACTGACGAATATTAATATGACCCTTTTAAGACGAATTCTGAGGAAACCTGTTTTCAACAGATACCCTGTATTAAGCGGACACTAGCACTGGTCCCGAGGGTGTCCGCCTTATACAGGTTTGACTGTGTGTTTTTCATTTTGAATGTTCTTCCTTAGATCATTGACATTTGTTGAGGATTACATACGAGAGCAGGTCTTGCCTCACTATGGCAACACACACACAACTACAACAGTGACCTCCCTGCAGACCACCTTGTATCGCCATGAGGCAAGGTCAGTGGCTAATATAAACCCACTAAATAAATGTGCTTTGCAACCCTCATAACTCAGTCCTCTTGAGATCTCATCACGATTTTGGTAACCTTTTTTTTGGGTTAACCCTTTCAAAATTAAAATATCTGTATGAGAATCCATTATTAAATCTTTCGTAGAAAATTTTTACAGCTTCTGATGATTTCATTCTCAGAAATTAAAGGTAGCTAGCAAAAAACTTCTGCAAAAAGCCTTGTAGTTGTGGCATATTCTACTGTGCAAGAATGGTATTGAAATTGTGTTAGAGTCAGACATGTATCACAGATGTGTCAGAAGAGTAAAATAAGGACGTTTAATTAACACTTACAGTAGAACCTTGCGGTCTTAAACTCCATTATCTTGAACTCAGATCATTTCCCCTTGGATATAATACATTTTCAGTCACTTACTATTGGCTATCTTGAACCCCTGACATCTTACACTTTTTTTTGTTATCCTTAAATTAAAAGTTCAGATCTATAGCATAGCAGGGATCAACTGCACATTCAAGTAGTGCTTAGAGTTAACTAAGCGGTTTCATTATTGCTACCAGGGATATTATCAGAAATGCAGTGAATGCCAGTGAGAGTGACTCTGTGGTATTTGTTGGAAATGGTGTGACAGGAGCAGTTCACAAGTTAATTCATGCACTGGACTTCAAACATCCTCCAGTGAGTTTTCTGATTGCTGTCAGTAGCTGTGTCTAAACTGATTAGACTTGCCAACAGTAATTCTTAATTTGATGCCCTAAAGAATTCTGTCACACTTTTCTGTCATTGTTTATCCTTAAGTATCCCTTGTGGGAGGCGCAATGGCCTCATGGTTAGTGCACTCCACTTGGGATAGAACGGTCCAGGGCCGAGTCCAGGATGGGGACACTGTGCTGTGTTCTTGGGCAAGACACTTAACTCTCACAGTGCCTTTCTCCACCCAGATGTATAAATAGGTATTGGTGAATTTAATACTGGAGGATAACCCTGTGATGGATAAGCATCTTATCCAGGGTGGAGTAGAAATACTCCTAGTCACTTCATGCTACAGAAACTGGAGATAAGCGCTAGCCTGATGGATCACTTGGCTTGTATGCAGACTTGTCACCTACCCCTTAGTGCTTTTACTATGTGTTTATATTTATTAGGCAGATGTCACTCCTGTGGATAGAACTAAGAAACTTGTTCAAAGCAGCTTGGTGCCTTTATTGTTACAACTAATTCTTGTGGGAAAGGAAGTATATCACATTTGAACTAAGTTACACAGCCCAACTTCCACCAATCTTTGGTACAGTGGTAGTGCATCTAATTTAAAAGTGTGTGCAAGATCATAGTAAGGTCTGTGTTTGAGTCTAGTGGCGTATCAGCCCAGTGCCTGTCTCCAGTTTCCATAGCAGGAAGTGAGTAGGATCATTAGATTAATGATCCTACTCACTTCCTGCTATGAAAACTTGAGACAGGCACTGGGCTGATACGCCACTAGACTCAAACACAGACCTTACTATGATCTTATACTCTCCACCTACCTCACTGGATTGGATGCTAGTCCATTACAAGGTTACCACCCTCTAGCATAAAATTTGCTGGTGCCCCACTCTGAGTGGAAAGAGGTATTGTGAGAGTATTTCTAACTCAAGAACAGAGTAAAGGGTCCTGCTCAAGAACATGACACAATCACCGTGGCCTGGGGCTGAACATGGAGCACTTGAACCAGGGTCCAGTGCACTAAATGTGAGGCCACCACACCTCACACTCACAGGTTACGATCATAGGTTTGACTCCTTGTACTCCTTTTGGGAGAACTCAGTTGATATTAATTAATTTTCCAAGTGGATTGTCACTGATTGATGCAGGCCTTTCTCAAGAGATTATTCTCCCAAGCATAACATAAATTATACATGTACAATCATTTCTTTCTGATATCCCATGGCTGTTTGAAGCCACTCTGAGTAGCTAGTAAATAAATAACATTTTGTCAGTGATAAACTGCCAAACTCTTTTAATCACTGGGAAGAGAATAAATCCTGGCCCTCTTTCTCATAAGCTTGCAATGATGATGACTAACATTTACATGTAGCATTTTTCTAATTCTTGTACAATGTTCTTTGGAATCAGATTGTGTTTGTTGGACCATTTGAGCATCATTCAAATCTTCTCCCTTGGAAAGAATTAGGCGCTGAGGTAAGGTGCAAAAGGCTCACAAGTTTTTTCACAACTTCAAACACATCCCTTGGCCAGTAGATTTAATTGTATATACAGTTTGTCAACTTATAGTAAATAACTTGCATCACAGTTGCATTATCAGTGTATTGAAAATGCAGTTTAAAAATTCAATTATTCTACAAGTAAGTTGAAATAGGTGACTGAAAAGGTTACAAAGATTCTCAAGTTATTTACCTATTTGCACAGTGCTTCATAACCACTCATTAAGCTGTTTTTCAGATTAGCTGTAAGTTACTATTTATCTAAGCAGTAGTTTGTATAAATTGTATTTTTTTTTTCTTGGAAAGTGTTCTCCTCATATAATTGAAGGGGTGAGTGCAAAACCATGCTAAGTGACGATTTGGGTGAAAAAAAAATTTCACAAAAGGGCTTGCATTTTTGCATCCTTGCCGTCATGCGTTAACGTGAAATCAACATTTTAACCTATTTAGACCTGAAATCGACATCATTGAGCTTATGCGCTGCATGAAATCGACATTTTGTTGGTTTCTAAGTGAAATCAACATCCTTGCCGTCACGCGTTAATGTGAAATCAACATATAAACCTATTTAGACCTGAAATCAACATCATTGAGCTTATACATTGCGTGAAATTGACATTTTACTGGTTTCTAAGAGAAATCAACCTCCTTGCCGTCATGCGTTAACGTGAAATCAACATTTAAACCTTTTTTGACCTAAAATCAACATTTTTGAGCTTATACATTGTGTGAAATTGACATTTTGCTGCTTTCTAAGTGAAATCAAAGTCCTTGCGGTTGTGGCGGGCCGATCCTTTGTTATGATAAACCGAGGCGAGACTTCGACTTATAACAAAGGCTTGGCTTGGTTATTATAACAAAGGATCGGCTCTGTTTATCATAACAAAGGCCTGGCTTCGTTTAT
>Ga0126338_10000860_pt1 | contig 18082 bp, 7 predicted proteins | sample OrbCmetagenome_2_FD_92529 | JGI IMG/M metagenome (GOLD analysis project Ga0126338, IMG submission 92529) | Coral microbial communities from Petempiche,Puerto Morelos, Mexico - Orbicella C C metagenome | ecosystem: Host-associated > Invertebrates > Cnidaria > Coral | place: Petempiche,Puerto... | reverse complement strand
TCAATCTCGGATTTATGAAATAGACTGGTGGGATTCATGGAAAACAGGTTGTTATCAACACATAATTTTTAACTATATAGTATAGTAAATGAATTTGTAGTGATATATTTGTAAACCCTGATGAATTTTTACCGTGTCCAAAGAATGATTAAAGAAATAGGGTATTGATTTTGGCCAATTCAGCCACAAATAAGATATGGTTTTTGGACTCTAGTCTTGCAATTGAATTATGTATGTTTTTTAGGAGAAGCAAATCTTCATCACGACACTATTGATAAGACATCATCAAAAGCCCTTCACAGTGCCTTTAACATCAGTCTTTGATTTAAGGATCAATTATTGGTTAGGTCATAAATAGGGTAGATGTTTTGGTCTTAAATAGGGTAACGGTTTTGGACAAGGCTGCAGAACAAGTAGCTTCAGCTAAATCCCTTTGAGTCTATATTGACCAAACTTTAAACTGGGAATGCCATATTGAAAAGTGCTTATAATTTAAAAAAGGCTTTTTTATTATCAAATTTTGATTAGCAGGATAGCCTCCTTAAATTTTCTAACCTCTTTTGCTCTTCTCTCTCTATCTGGCGATAACTAGTCTCCATGTAAGACAGATCATCCTCAGCATCATTGAATCTGTCAGAAGGAAATAGCAATAATTTGATAAATTATTACTGTAACAAAATTATTGTTTACATTCTTTTCATTTTTCTTGTGACCAAATGCAAAAGAGAAAATTAAGCAACATCAGACAAGGATTTAAAGCAGTTCAAAGTTGTTAGCCAAACTTTGTAAACCATTCGTAGTGCTGGTATAGAATCTCCGAAGGTCACCACACACCAGCACCTGCAACTTAGACATCTTGTTACTTGGTGATAAATGTTATAATGCTGGTGATTTGTTAAAACATGTATGTAGTCTTATTATATAGCTTGTGTTTGCAGCCAATATAATGCACCCTCTGATTGGGTAATTCTGGGGCATGGGCTGATTACAGGCCTGCATGAACAAAGCAACAAGCCATCTAATAAACCACTTAAATATTTACCTCAATTGTTCAGTCTTCACGGGAAATCTCAAACCTCGGCCTTGCCATATTGACCTTGTTATCTCTTGGTCAATATGGCAAGGTCTCAGTTTGAAATTTTCCCTTTAAGACCTCACTCTGGGTTAATAAGTAGTTATTATTATGAGTTATGTTGGTGAATACATTTTTGAAGAAAAGGGATACAAACCTTGTCTTGTCATAGCCAAAAATTTCCCGTATATACTTTGAGACATCAGGAACATCCTCTCCCTCTCCGTCGTCAATGAAGTCATCCATTTCATCCTTGTAAGGGTTTCGTTTTCTCTTCAGTTTCACCCTGTCTCTTGATTGGCCAAGATGAGCTGCTTTCACTGGCCTTCTTTCAATAGCAGGATTATTGTACTTAGGGTTACCTAATTTTCTGTCACTTGATATGGCTCCCATTGAAGTTTTTGTTTTCATTTCTAAAGGTTTTTCTCTGCTTCCATTCACTAATCCTGGTGATCTCTTGAAATCTTTTTTCATACTGGAATCCTTCCCTGAAGGTAATGATTTTCCATTTGGAACTGATTTTGATGGTCTCTTAGAATCTGTACTTACAGTTGTTTTTTTGTGCTTTCCAGTGTTATCTTGCTTGACAATTTTTTCTTCCAAGCTTCTCTTTTTAATGTTGCTGCTTTCCCCATTGCTTCCACTCTTCTTTGAACCGTTGCCCTGTTCTACCACAGACTGCAATTTAGTACCACCAAGCTTATTCCTTTCTGCAGCAGCCAGTAATTCTTTAAAGTTAAGAGGTGCACCCTTCTTTCCATTAACTGGGTTTTTCTGCACCTTCTCGACCGGCTTTTTAGATTTTGTATCCCTGTTTTTACTATCAGGTTTCAGAGAAGGTCTTGTTGGTTTTCTATCAGCTTCAGAGGTTCTTGATGATGACTGACGATGTGGTGTCTTAGAAACTTTATGTTCTGAAAGTTTTTGTTTCTCGTTTACTCTACCTGATTGTTGTTCATTCATGGTTGTCGTTGGTGGCTTGCACTGTCCCTCATGAGATGTTGGAACACTTTTTGCGCCCTTCGCAGACTCTGCATTTTTAGTGCCAAGGGATTGAGCCAGGCGTTCCTGAATCCTTGCACGTTTTGCAGCTTCTTCCTCAGCTACACGTATACATGTACACAAAAATGAATTAGAAAATAGCCCAAAGAAAATTTGCTTACCGATTGTTTTAAAGTCGTGTTTCTATTAAACAATATTAGATTACAAGCTTGAGATTTCTATCAAGGGCGCAGCCTGAGTCAACTATCATGCATAGAAATTGAGAGCGAATAATCTAATTGTTTTAGTATAAATCTACTAGTCATTCAAAACTTTAGCTAAATCTTCTTCACAGACACTTCGAAAACACCAAGAAGCAGCCTTCATTTTGTTAACAAGGGCACACTGCTATGTTACTCACTATCTATCACAGAATAGATAGTGGGTAGCGTAGCCAATGAGAGAACGGCATTCGTGAAAGAACACTTGTAGATTTATACTACTCTGTAGCGTAGCAGTGTGCCCTTGTTGACAAAATGACAGCCACCTCTTGGCATTTTCAAAGTGTCTGTGGAGAGGATTTAGCTAAAGTTTTGAATGACTAGTAGATTTATACCTAAAACAATTGACAATAGATTATTTGCTCTCGATTTCTATGCCTGATAGAAATTTCAAGCCCATAATCTAATTGCTTAATGGAAACACTCGTGAAAGTTTGGGAGAACTTGAAAAAGCTATGGAAACACTCACCAGCTGGCTTGTGCTCCCACAGTAGTTCTTGTTCTCCCAAACTTCCACTTTTGTTTCCATAACTCGATAGAAACACAAAACATGTTTTCTATTTCTTAAACATGAAATGCTAATGAACATCTGGGCATCAGGAATCAATAGAATAAAAACCAACGCATGTCAATTTCTCCTACCTGCCTTTTTTTTCTTTTCCATCTCTTTCTTTGCAAGAAATGCCTGAACAGCAGCTTGTGATATCCCGCTATCCTTTGATTTACCATCACAACTCTTGGTGGCCACATTGTTTCTATCTTGCTGTTTATTTTGTAAAAAAAATAATAATAAAGAATTATATCAACTAATTTATAAACCATAATCAATAATACATTGCAATACTTGTCTAGAATACAGGAGCATTTAGAGATAAAATAAAAAGAGCACTGTCTCATCATCAAAGGAAAGTTCCTCCTAGTCTGAAGTCACTTCAGGGAATCAAACTGACACCATGGGAGAATAACGTTTTTGTATGGACCTCACTACACTTGGTTTGTATTGTCAATTTCTTGGGCTGATATTCTCCTTGTATGGCCCTTGCAATCACTTAATTTGTGTAATATCATTGGTCCACTATTTGCAAAAACAACATTGGACTGGGTAAAGTTGCTACATAATAAATCTCTCATTTACCATCCCTTCCTATTTAAAGAACGTATAAATTGTCAGTCTTTTCCATATCAACGTCACTGTGCTTGATCCATACTATCAAGACCTACAGTAGGTGTGATACGTGTATTACCTGGGGTATAGCAATAGTGGTTACAACAAAATTATAATTTTTATTCAGGCCATTCAAGGAACTAATCAGAGTGCTTAAACATTTTGTCAAAGGTCTGTTAATCAATAAAACAATGATGTTATATTTCTATGTTCATTTGAATTTCTCCAGTGAATACATACTACCATCTGACATGATATTCATTTATCATAATAACAACTTATGAGAAAAGACTACAAAATTCTAATAATATCAATACCTGCTTTCTTGCATGACTTTTATTCTGAGAGGCCAATTTCATAAGCTGTTTGAAATCCATACCTTGATAAAAAAAATTAAATCACAAATTAAAACTGAAGTTGAAATCCTGAAAGCAATCAGTCTCCTATTTCCACCTAGCTAGAGAGATGACTGTCATAATTTCAAGATACAGCAAAGCCCTGTTACATATGCAATTCTATATTATGCACATTTATAGTACTGTAGTTAAGAGCTAGCAACTGGCTATTTTGTAACTAGCTTAAGGAGCATTTACCATAACTAGAAAACAAAGACTTCTGGAAATTTTAAAGGCACTCTTGTCAGTAAAACTAACTGAGGTTGTTAATAACCTCGCTTAGTTTTTTTCTTAGCCACATTCCTGATTGCCAATTTTGGGAGCAGTGGTCAGATGTTTAGGCAGTTTGAAAATCTGAACAGGAGATTTGCATTGTTAGAGAGTAGTTGGATCTGTGCTGGGGTGATCTACACAGAAACATCAGGTCATTTAATATTAGCTGAACTGGCTCAAAGTTAGAAATCAAAACTGAGTGTTTTTATTGCAATTGCTCAGAAAATGAAAAGAACACTATACGTTGGTTATGATTTCATCTTCAAGTGGCAAGAATGATATCTCATGTGTAAAACTTTGCGAACGAATGAGTTATAATTATTGTGCTCGAAGATCAAAGTCAGTTTTCTCGCCAAAGTGCGATATCCTGTTCACATTAGTCGTAAATGTACGAATACCGTCGGTGATATTTCTATTTCCTTGTTCAAGTTTGGTGTTCGCCATTATCCTTACACTTTAAACTGGAAAACTATTCCTTACAGTAATTTATGTCATTACTGGACTTACCTTGTAAAGCTTCGGAAAATTTCCAAGCTTTAAGATGCTTCAAATTCAACAAAATAACGAGAAAAGACAAACCTCGTCAGTCAGCTGTGCGGCCATTTTACTAGTACCCAGCTTACTCGGTCTGAAATCTTTCCCAGAATGCATAGTGGTCCCTGTCGGCGATGGCCTGATGACCAAGCGTGAGGCCAAGCGGCAAGACAGCTGGATATTGGCCAAGCTCTTTTTTGTTTGTTTGTGTTTTGCGTTTTTATGGACCGAGACGGAGTCGAGGTCCACAAAAACACGCAAAAAAGAACGGAGCCAATATCGAGCCACCTGGACCGAACTGAAGCAGTCAACAAAGGTTTTCAGTCTTGTATGGGATAAACAACATATTTTTCTTGCGGGACATAGCGCGTAATCCCCAGCGGGCAAGATCGCGCCATCGTGCCCGCTCGGGTAGCCAATCACAGCCCAGGATTTGGTTTGTCTTGCCCACTCAGCGAGCTAGCCATTTAATAAGCCAAAGTATTTCTCTCTGATGGTTAGACGCGCGAGAGGCAAAGACGGAAAAATTGCTAATCCACCGCGGGCTTTCAGACCGGATCTACCGACTCAGCTACGAAGCCAAGACTTGAGTAGGTCGTATTTAGTAACATAGTGGAATTTTTCTCTGTGCAGGAAAACTTAAAATACGATTTATTATTGTTTTGTTATTTTTAGTACAATCTAGACCTGTAGAGAGCGTAAAGGCACGATTGGAGTGGAAGGAGTCGCGCAGGCAGAGTCAAGTCGGTAGATATAATCCCAGAAACAATCTACAGGATGACATTATACGACATCACATTATACACGCAACATTTTTCACTCTGCAAGTGACACACTGTAAGCAAGTTCTGAAGGTTGCAGTTATACAACCAAATGGTGATAGTAAAGTCAAGTTAAGTAGCTTTAAGTACTTAAAAAGAATAAACCGTACTGAGTTAGTGCTTTTTGCTCTCGAAAGAAATAGGCGACAAAAATGATAAAACACAAGACAAGAAATGACCGATGGTTGTTCGGCCAAGCGTAATGTTGCCGACAGTGGACACAGTGAAATCAGTTTAGTTAGACACGCAAAGAAACTCATCCATTACGCTTAGTGTTGTACTTAAACTCTGGGCCTTACGCTGCGGACTAAGGCTGAAGACTTCATGAATTCCTTTCCTTTCGCTTCAATAACTGAGCTCATTTTGCTTGCTTTCTTTCCTTGGCTTTTGCTCTATCTTTAGGAAAGTCCCTGCTGATTAGAAAAGTATGGAAGCGCGAAGCTAACCGCCATGTGACATCCACTTTCTTTTCCTCGCCGCATTTTGCACAACAAATATCACAATGATACCTTTTCCCTGTGTTACTATCGAGTCTTAGAAACAACCAGCATAAAAATTTGGAAGATTCGCAGAAGCTTTGGAAAATCTGACTCACCTACTGCAAATGTCGCTCGCACGACATTTTTCCAAACTACTGCGGGCTTCCAGTTGGGCCGTTCTCTAATTCGCCGAGAAAATATAACTTTATGAAACATCATGCGAGCATTTCACACAGTATTTCAAGTTGATTGACCTGGTCAGTTCTACTGATTTATTGTAAAATTTCAAAAGTTCCCAAATCGCTACGATTTTCGCTGCTCATGACACAAATTTAATAGCTATTGAGCCACGGAATGGCTTGGAAAGCTAAATTCCTGTTTTTTCTGTCCGAATTTCGAGCACTGTTTAGTTTATCTTTAACAGCGCATCTGCTCAGCAAGATAAGCAAACTAAAGTGAATAAAACATTGTAAAACTACTGAATTTGAATACTGAATTATTTCATCGTGTATTAAAAACAAAGAATCTATTCGCAAAGAGCGTTTCTTTTTTCTTAAAAAAAAACATTTACTTCAAAACAAACGCTGAAAAATTTGAAAACAAGGGCAAATTATGGGAAAGAAAACTAAATCTGCGAAAATCAAAGAGTATCAAAGCACTTGAAATGTTCCAGGCGGTTAAATATATAAAGAAATCTCAGAAACAACGCCCTTGTATTGTATTTTTAGTGTTTATACCGAGATGTTTAAGCCCGAAAAGACGCCATTTTGAACCTTTAGGGCGATAATCTATCGTATAAAAAACTGCATGTTCAATACGTTGTTTTAACTTTCTCTATGCTATCGGTGCGCCGCGAAACAATTGAGTTAAGTTTACATTTACAGCCTTCCCTTTTGCTAAACGACAGCTTGAATAGAAATTTACACGTCTTCCTCGGTGTCACACAAGTACGCAAAATATACTTTATTCATTTCAATGACCTGCACCTCAATTCCATTCTACCAGGTAGTTGTGAATTAACACTGTTGTGAGAAAGAAACTGAGACTGAAAATCAAGGGAATCAAACACTGGAATAGCTTGAAGCATTCCAAAAGAAGGCTTTGCATAACTTTCAGCTGTCTGTGATCACAGTCCTTCTTTCATCGAGGAACTCATTAAAACTTTCCCTTTTCTTTGAGATTGTTGTAGTTTTAAAAAACCATTCTCTTTAGCGGAAGAAAAGTTTGCATTCAGCGAGATAATTATTTACTGTTTCACCGCACATGGCAGCAGTAAGTAGTTTACCAAGATTTTATTGAGAGCCTTTAATTACTGAAAATCTTAGTTAACGACTGTTTATAGGGTAACCGTGCAGCTGTGTTGCAGTAATGAGTTAAACACGCCTTCGCTAGGACTGCCTGCCGTTCACGCACAATACAGTATTCTGATGAGTAGAAAAAAGTTAGAAATCCTAATTTTCTAACGAACACTTTCTTCACACCTCATTGTTTGTTTTCTTTCTTCTGATTTAACCTTCCAGGCGCCGTAGGAAGGTTTATTTTTCAAGTAATCTTTTAACAAAAATTTAACGCTCGCCAATCCCCGTTTCGTTGTTTTCCGGGTTGATACGAAGTCATATCAGCAAATATCAAACCCTGTGACAGATGTTTCCAGAACAGATATTTCATTTGCATAACTTCTTAATAAACTTGCGTTCTCGTATAATCGAAAAAAGTAAACGATGAAAAAAAATTAACGTCGGACCAAAAAACCCTGCAGATGTGGTATCAGTGTCAAACCAGAGAATCTACTGTTTCGAAAATCCAACAGGAAGGCTTTCAATCAGTCTACTTCAAGAGAACCTAAAGGAAAAATATAATTGATCGTTAAACCGCGGACTATAAAAAAACCGCCTTCGAACAGAACTCTGATTTAATTTATTTCTTTTCGGAGTATGCCATTCATTATTGCTCAGAACAATATTGTGAAGACTTTTATGTCTTTTTCTCGTATGCAATTAAACTCAGCTCATTAATGGCAAGTCGACCTGGTTTTCCTCATTATTTTTAATATCCTGGCTTTTCAGAAATAGCCAGAAAAACCCGATTTAGCCGCTTCTTTTTACTTCCTAGACCCGCCTTAAAGCAAGCGATAAGTAAAAAAGACAGAAGTTTATACTCCTAAGATCTGTGTCGAATTGAGTCGAACTAAGTGCGAAGCCCTCAATTTTAAGAGTACATGTACTGTATCTGTACGTATTAAGCGTATTCTAGATCGAGTTTTAAAAAAATATATTCTTTTCAGATCATTTCACTAACTCGAAATCGGAGCGTTATTTCAAGAAGCTTGAAACAGCTGCTTCCATCTAACAACAAAAAACAGTTGATTGTTTAAAACATTAAGTCAGTACTGACTGAGTTTTTAAGGGTTTCATCGACGATAATTATTGTTTTAATGAATGAAAAGTCTTTCTTCGTTTCATTTGTTAGCAAAGATGAAAGACGTGCAAGTTTTGAGCCATGCGAAATGTATATTCGGTCCTGTAAATGCTTTCCGCGACGTTCGTGAGGTCTCCATGATTCTTGACTATTGTAGTTTTTTACAGCTTACGGCTGGATCACAAATTTACGACTGAACTGAAACTTCACCCCTCAAAAGATGCGTGCATTGTTTTAGCGCAAAAAAGAAATAATTCGGTATCTTTTTCGGACTGTTCTTCGTTTATTTTTGCCTTTTTACTAACTATTCAGACAGTAGAGAACATTAGAAAACCTTGAGACTTTTCTCTTTGACAATGAGATGTTTGTAATGCAAGCACTCTGACACTCTTTCTTGCCAACATGTATTACGTTTTTATAGTCTAAAAAACAGGAAAAGCCTAGGTGTAATAGCGACTGCAGTTTAAAAACTTTTCTGGACATTATAAAAAGCCGAGCCGATACATGTTTCAGTCAAGTTTACGTTGTAAGATGAGCTTATTCTCTTCAAATTCATCTTCATCAACAACTTCAACAGACACCCGTTGCATCTGTTTCGAGCCAGCCGGCGGTAGCTGTCAGTAAACGAATGGTTTCTTTATCTTTAGGGCGAGATTCATTTCAAAAGCGCTAAAGAACTATGAAAAACTGAAATTATTTCACAAACAAACCCCAGTTTCAGCTGCTCGCCTTTAGAAGAAGGTGAAAACACGAAAGTGTTGCATTTCTTTGTACTCTTTCTTTTCAGCCCTTTGATTCTCAAGTTATGAACTGAAGATTTCTTTTTTGCTTTTATTCTTTATGTGCGTAGTTTCTGAAGAAGAAAAAGCCCAATGACCGTGTCTCAACTAAGCAACAAAACCAGACTATTGGAGTGTTTCTATTAGCGGTTTTGCTCAACAGAATTGTGATTAGAAGTACACCCTTCTCGGAATTGGAATACGGTATTGGTCGAGCACTTTTAATTATTTCCACACAAATAGCGGTCATATTAGTCAAAACATTATTATGCTTGCCACTCGTCGGCATGTTTAATTTCTGTCATTCAAGTCACGTAAATAATAGCGGCTTCAAACTCGTTCATCACAGGCTTACCCTCTCTGACATCAAGCCGATCTCAAAGAAAACTCGATTTTAAAAACTGTCTGCTTGTTGTTTTTTCCAGTTAAAGTTATTAATTTACACCTAGTGCACCTTGCGTTTTGCATATAGTAAATGATATAGCTGAACTTTTTTTACTCTGCATGTTACATAACGATTTTCCCGGCTCTAAATAACTCTGTAGTAAAAATATATCTTCCAAGGCTGTAGATATTTTTGATGGGACTTGCTTCTTTTTCATAATATTGTTTGTACAATCAATGAGCCGTATTCAAATTCTTGATGAGGGAGATTGTTTATCAACTATCACTCAGGGATATTTTCCGCCTCTTAGATGAGGTTCTGTCAAATTAGGCGACAAAATGATAAGAGGTCATTTTAATTCGCGATTATTACGCGAAGGATATTGCAATATTTTTTCAGAACGAATTAAGTTAGGGGTCATTACTTGCGAATGATCAGGTGATGAAAGCGGTCATCAGAATCACCTCAGTCTAGTTTTCCCTCAAAGTAATTCTGCTGGTTTCTGCTTAGCTACTGGCTATCAGATTAATTAAACGGCTAAAGAAATAAAAGAATTTAGAGTAAACGTACCGCATATGCTATGCAAATAGCCCGTGGGGGTCGATTAATGATCTCCGAAAAAAACTAAACACGAAGATTGGATATTAAAAGTGAAAACACCTGTTATGTGCGAAGATATAAGTAATATGATATGCCATGCAATACTATATCACTAGTTATTGAAACCGCTCATTCATCAAACATATGATATCTACCATGACACGAGGCCGTGGAAAGTCGATTTTAACTTAGGTTCATTGGTGAAAAACACGGGAAAACAGAGAAACAACAAATGATGTTCTGGTATTCCAACGAAAATCTTCCCAAAATGTCGGAAAGATTTTCCTCGTTGCAAACCGGGAATACTGCGAGATTGCGAGTACAACTATCGAAGTATTGAACGCCTTCGATGCTCGAGATATTCACAGGGCTCCGGTATGATATATCGTTGGTAAAAGTAAGTCATATTTATATTCGAAACATGGTATTCGGCCGTACTGAATTTTGTTTGTTTCGTGCAAGCAGTTTCCAAGTTCTTTTCTATCGCGACAACGCCCAGAAATACTTAGTTCAATGCCAACTGTTGGCCGTGTTTTTTCCTTTTTGGTTATTTCTAATTTAGATTTTAAAAATATATTGCCATTATATATTTCCTTTTTGAGTGTTTCTGTCGAGTTTAGGTCGCGAAGGCCCCAGCTCGTAGATTGTATTAGTTAAACAAACAAACATAGTATGTCGAGTCGATACGATGCGATTCGAGCTTGACCGTTATACTCAGAAGTCATAAGAAGTCGTTAACTGTAGTAAAAGTTATTCGACAGGCAAAACTATTCTTCCTCTGAACTGATTTTTCTTCTAAAGTGTTTTGTAGAATTTCTTTGCCGACAACGACTCGCACATGTAATGAAAGGCAACAGGGATAATTTGGCATTTTGTGTAAACACTCGATATTTGTGTAAGACAAGGTTTTGGAGAATTAATACTCTGAGTTTCTTCATCTTAGCTTGACGTTGAACCTATTTCAGTAGTCACTGTCTATACTTCATCAGGGATTAAATAGCATGGTGACGCTGTCACACTTCTTAAGAAGATCATTGTAATCTTTTGTGTTTGGTTGAGTCGGTAACAATTGGCAAGTTTTACTTTATTTTTCGTGTCTGTCTTCGCCAAATATTCCAAACTGAGTGACACATAGTCAACTTGATTTGTTCAGCTATATTCTTAAATGTATTTGTAAACTTCTGACCGGTTTTTTGGCATGGCTACAATCATGGTCAAACGTCTTGACACAATTTGCACTTTTGGCGCTTTTTTGCGCACACGCCAAACCCGAATACAATTAGACCTGCCTAGCATCTCTCTGCACCCCACATACAATGTTGAAAACTAGTACCTGCAATTTCTCCTGATTTTCAACATTGTATTAAGTGGGGGGAGGGGGGGGGGGGAACAGCAACGTGTTTTTAAGAGGATAGCAGTGCTTTTTTCAAACTTCTCTGGTAAAACTCAGATAATTCATTACATTACATAAGTGTCCCAAGGCCTTTGGTCCACGATTGTAGGTTGCCACGATTGCTGATGAACGGTCGGTCGTAAATACTTAACTTCTCTAAGACACCTTGGCTTTGGTGGTCGGTTACGGGGAAGGAATCACCCAAACTAGCAATTTTGATCAACTAAATGACGTGAAATGTTCATACTACTATTATGTTAACATCATAAGTCAAAATGGACCACTGAGTTAAAGAGCATGCTTATTTTTTTAATTGACACTCAAACTGAATTCTAGAAAAATACTTACAATAATGAATACTAACGTGGTATAACATAGGCGACTTCCCTTAGATTTCGCAGACTAACTCATTTCTTCTCAGTGTTGTTGTTGTTTTTGTTTGCACCAAGTCACAGAGTTTTGAACATTTCTTCGTGAACCCTCTCATTTCTGTTTTGGCTTTCTACTGTCATTATCATGATCTTGGTTTTAGGCTTGTAACTTCCTCTAGCACTGAGTACTTAGGTTAGCCATATCCGGCTCTATCCTCTTAGTTAGCATGTCAGTCAGTCAGTCAGTCAGTCAGTCAGTCAGTCAGTCAGTCAGTCTGTCTGTCTGATGGTGGGTCGGTCGGTCGGTCAGTCAGTCAGTTAGTAAGCCAGTAAGTCAGTCAATCAGTCAGTCAGTCAGTCACTCAGTTAATAAGCCAGTCAGTCCAGGCAAGCAGTCAATCGGTCTGTTAGTCGGTCGGTTGTCGGTCTGTCGGTCGGTCGATCGGTCGGTCGATCGGTCGGTCGATCAGTCAATCAGTCAGTCAGTTAATACGCCAGTAGTGAGCCAGTGAATGATGATTGACCGCTTGAACGATAGACTGACGATCGCGAGTGAGTGAGTGAGTGACTTACTGACTAACTGAGTATATTGTATATCTTTATATGTTAATTATCTGACTGACTGGTTGACTAACTGACTGACTGGCTGACTGGCCTACTTACTGACTGGCCGACTGCCCGACTAACTGACTAGGCGACTGGTCGACCAACTGAATGACTGACGGACTGACTGACCGACTGGCCGACTTACAGACTGACTGACTGGCTGATTGGCCGACTAACTCAGTCACTGACTGTCTAACTGATCGAGTGAGTGATTTCCTCAGCTAAATGATTGTCTAGCTAAATGGCTGGGCTGTCTGATAACTTACTAACAGGCCGCCTGATTACTTTACTGTTCTCCTTGCCATTTCAGAGTATTTTAGACAAGTCTTCTAAGTAAATGTCGATTCCAGTCTGTGTGCTCAACTTTCCCTGGTTAAAAATTCCTTTATGTGAATTTTTAGCCCGCGGAAGTTGGGTAAACAGGCAGTTACATCAAGCGGACGGGGCTTTGATGGGTTCAATTTCAATACTACAGAAAGTATTCATAGTGGGACTATTCTTCGTTAAACTCAAGAGAAAATGGCCTGGTTACGGCTTTTGACAGGTTTGCTGAAGTATTGGTCATGTTCGCTGAAGTATTGAATGCAGGCTCAGATAACGTAGTGCTGCGGATTTCCTTATATCAGATCTTTACCGTCTTTTGAATGTTTTGTCAGGTTTATTCCACTGGTGAGCACAACATTACCAAAAATTATGCAGGCCAGTCATTGGTAGACGGCTTTTTATAGGCTACTTTTATTGTATACTATTTGTAGAAAAAACTCAATGAAGATCGATTAAAAAAGCATGTCTGTACAGTTCTTGAGTTTATTAAAGATTCTATATGGCTCACATAAAGAAGCCGCTTTTGGTGCTTGCGTGGTGGTCGAATCTAAATTCCTAACGCTGGCTTTCAACCCTTTTCCTTATCCTATCCTGCAGTGATATTAATTTAATGCGCAGAAAGCATCATGGGAGATTCGTTAAAGGCTGGTGTCTAATTTGAATCGAAAAATCAGATGTACGGCCCGCAAATGATCCCGACCCGAAAATGATCCCGGCCCGCAAATGATCCCCGGACCGCAAATGATCCCCAACCATGGCCATTTACGACTCCGTCGCTTTATATTATGTCGGAGTCAGAAGTAGAAACGGGAAAAAGCAACCATTATCAATGCCAGCAATTTCGGCTTGCGATTCCGACGATGTAGTTTTCACTATTAGTCATAAGCGACGGAGTGGTAAATGGAATATTGGTATTCTACTTCCGACTCCGTCGATTTGATTTCCACTTGATCGCACAGCTCTGCATCGATCTGCACTTCTGATTTCTACGACTTCGACTCCGTCGCAACAACGGTGGCAGTAGATATGGCGCATAAATCAGTTCTGGCTTCTCTTAAATATCTACCGAAACCGATTACAATACCTGGAAACTGACTAGGAAACTTTCCGGTTGTTCCAGTCTCCAGACTCAAATAATTCATTTCTCCTGTCGTTCTATTTATAGATATTTTTATAAAATTGTAAATGTACGAGTGACTGAAGATGTTATTGTTCGGTAACTGCCCTCGAAATCGCCAGGTGGACCTCTGTTTGGCACTTCAGCAAGGATGTGTGGGGGATGTGGAATTTCATCTGCACTGCCTCATCAGATACATGTGACTTGACTTTCCTTCAATGTTTATTTGAATGTTTATTTGAATGTTTATTTGATGTCTATGTACAAGGTTACCATGTATAACAATACACTTACAAAACAGGTAGATCCAATATAATCTTACAACACATCATTACACATCATTATTAGTTGGGTATATGGCGAGAAACATTCAGAAATCCGAGAAAGAAGTGCGCGTCCGTCAGATGTTCTTTTTGTTCCCCACCCACGCTCCGCCCCTAAAAGAGAAATTAAAAAAAAAATATGCATCGCCCGTTACGTAATATTCTATAAGCATGGTATAAAGATAATATACAGTATATGCCTTGTTTACCGACCTGTTTTTCGCCCATTGACACAAAATTTCCTAACTGTACATGTAAATAAAGATTGCGCGAGTTCAGTGCGTTAATTCCACTTAAATTGTGAGAGTTTCGTGAGTAACTTCTGGCCTTCCTGACTGCAAGTTCCGTTAGATTCCCTCTCCGCTTCTAGGTTCTTTTGTAATTGTCTCTGTAGCTGAATGCTATGTTCTTTCGTTTCATATTTCAGTTTGTCGATCTCAGTTTGCAGTTTTTCATTCTCGTGCAAAAGCTGAGAGATACTCGTCGTGATTTGAAGAAGTCCGGAGCAACGCAAAACAGTTGCTGTTCTCCTGAATCTGTCCGTGGATGCCTCGAGTCCAGAACCGTGTTTCTTCTTGTGTGATTTTGCGTGACGATGTTTGCGGTGGCGACGAGGAATTTCACGGGTTATTTTAGATTCATTCCCTCCCAGTTTTACCTCAGAACTCTTCACCGGCGATGAACTCCTCGATGATTCATCTGAAGAGGAAGGCTTGTGAACGCAGCCGTTCGTGGCAAAATTGCCAGACTTCAGCAACCATTCACTAGTTTTCGATGTACCGTCGGGAGTGCTAGCTTTGAGAACTTCGCAATCGCACATCTTGCCTCAAATAATCAGTTGTCTTCGATCGAATGCACTTTAAAGTCTCGCTGAAAGCGAGAAATAACCAAACAGTACCTGAGCAGAACATACACCGTTACATAACGCGATCGCGGTTTGGACTAGCCTCTTTCACCTGTTTCACGTGTACGGTACGCGTGAGTGTTTTCGACTCAAAACTCACGTGCGGCAAAAACGTGACCCGCAGTAACTCCTCCCCATGCTCATCTCGGGCGGGCAGTTTCGAGGAAACGCAGAAGTGGTTGGCGCGTAAAATCTCCAAAAGATTTTGAGATTACTGCAAGGCTGATTTCTTCAAAGTGTTTTTTCACGTTATTTCGGCTGATATTTTCATTTAAAAATGTGGTTACACGACCTTTCGGGTTAAATAAAAAAACAAAATAAATTGCATAATAAGCCGCAGATTTAAAGATATCTTTTGGTCATGGTGAGATTGGACAAAGATAGCTAGTGAGAACATGATAAAGGTGAAAGATTCCTTTAAAATATCGAGCTGTGTACAAACTGTAACACCACATCTGCTCACTCCTAGCGGTTCAAGTCACTATATTTTAGGCCTTGCTTCTGATGTACTGACTGAAATTGATTTCAAACGTTTGAAGGAAAACTCCAAAAAAATAGTTTATACTAGAAAACACTTAAGAAGTGATCTGAAGAAATCGCAAATGAACCTCGGCGCCTCGTTTTTACTCGCTCGGTTAACCTGTTTTAGGCTCGATTTGTGGGATAGAGCGAAAGGCGAATTAATGAGGCGAGGGATCTGCATGGGTACGAACTCGGGAGAAAGCCCTTTACAAAATAGACACTAATGTTTTACTGAAAAATACACCACTCGTAAAATTTATAGGAGACATCCGGGACTCGAGTGGCCTACCGAACCATCAACCTCGTTCCCAGGCTCTCTCTTCTCTACCTCGATCAAGGGAGGCAGAGGAGAGAGAGCCTGGGAACAAGGTTGCTGAACCATGTCCTCACAGGTGAAGGTACTGATGACGTCATTTCCCGCTTTCACACGTTTGCCGCGTGCAAGCAGTCAGTTTGTCTACATAGCGAAAAGAAAATTACACGGTGGCTTGAAGATAGGAATTCTATTTTCTCTTTCTCGTGTTTAAACAGTAATTTACTCACTCGCTGCGCTCGTTCGTAAAAGTATTGTCTTTATCATTCGAAAATAACTTCGCGCCGCCGTGTGATATCTGCTATATGTTTCTCGCCTGAAACAGGCTACTCTCGGTCCACAAAAACCACAATTATGTTGTAAAAGGTCACGAAATTTGATCCGTGCCGCGCGTCGTTGGTCTCTGTTTCTGTTTTATTGATATATTTTGATTGTGTTAGGTATTTCGATGCTATAGTAAGGGAATAAGTATAAAAACGTTATATCCCCTCCCCGAAAAAAACAGGTGTCACATTACACCCCTATCTCTCCCTATCTCAGCCACCTCTTTATAGCGGCTACTTCCATCTGTCCCCAAAGGTGGCCGTCGTAGAGAAGTTTGACTGTATTGTAAAAAAATAAATTGACGCCGGTTTTTCATGCGCCTGACGTATTATTGACAATTGAAGTACTTTGACAACGTTATGACGAAATTCATGATCAGTAACATGACAGACGCATGAAAAACTGACGTCAGTTTGTTAATTTTATCCCCGCTCTGAAGTCTGCAGTCAGCGTTTTACGCTATCGTCCCCCTTTACCGACCCAGACCCCTCAGTTTCTTCTGCTTGCTAATAAAGTCTGTCGATCACAGAAAGGGCTTTCCACAAGTTGCTCAAAATTTCCCAAAAAGGTTGCCCTCAAAAAAAGTCCAAAATTGCTTTTTGTAACGAAAGTTGCGAACAAGTTACTCAAAAAAAAAATGTTGCCGTCTTCCTTTATTTGGTCTGATGCAAAAATATCCAAATTAAACAACAAAAGTAAGATTTTTAGGCATTTTTTGTGCAATTTTGGGACGTGGCCAACGTTGCCTAGTAACTTTGTCCTCAATTAAAACCAGAAATGCACGAGTGAAGACTACGTATCAATATCAATATTAATATCAATTTCGTACACATTCTTCACCTGAGACACTAGAGTCAGTCGAGTGTAAATTCTCCTCCTCCATTTTAATTAAAAAAAAAAACCGCCGACCTTGCAGTCCGGCTGCATGCAGATCTGATCTTTTTGCCTTTTTATTCTCTGTAAGTTTATTGTTTTCAATGACTTTCCATGACCCACACTTCAATTTCATGACTTTCCAGGCCTGGAAAATGAAACTAGCAAATTCCATGACTTTCCAGGTTTTCCATGACCCGTACGAACCCTGTCTAAAGAACTTCCTCAAGAGTAACCGACTGGAAACGTTTGAAAGTTACAACTTTTGATTCAAATGTTTTATTAAGGCAAATAGATTCACAGTCACAAAACTATTGTCTGTGTTGCTTAACCTGTTTTAGAATTTATACCTCTTAGGGTGTGTTTTTTAGAAGCTACTTTTTCATCAAAACAAGACCATCAGGCGAAAGCCCTCCACGGTGCCTCTAACATCGGTCTGAACTGAGGTACTAATTATAAGGCAGGTCTGAAACAGTCAGAAAGAGGGTCGCAAAAATCGCATATTTTGCTCTAAAATAGGGTAAGGGTCTTGGCAAGCCGCCGAACACCCCCACCCAATATTTCAGGGAGTACCCCTAGGGCCCTGGTATTTGAATGGGGGAGTCCCTCCGGGCTGCTTACTAAAAAAAAAAGGTAAAGTCTGCATGCGAGCCAAGTGGCCCATCAGGCCAGAGCTTATCCCGGTTTCTGTAGCATGAAGCGACTGGGAGTATTTCTACTCCCCCCTGGATGGGATGCTAGTCCATCGCAGGATTACCCCCAGCATTAAGTTCGCCGGTACCCATTTATACACCTGGGTGGAGAGAGGCACTGTGAGAGTAAAGTGTCT
>Ga0126338_10000859_pt1 | contig 18087 bp, 6 predicted proteins | sample OrbCmetagenome_2_FD_92529 | JGI IMG/M metagenome (GOLD analysis project Ga0126338, IMG submission 92529) | Coral microbial communities from Petempiche,Puerto Morelos, Mexico - Orbicella C C metagenome | ecosystem: Host-associated > Invertebrates > Cnidaria > Coral | place: Petempiche,Puerto... | reverse complement strand
ATGATCACCTCATTTAAAAAGTTATTTTTGGTCTAGCTGTGTGGTAAAGGTGCTTAGAATAGTTACGACTTTTGAGACCTTTCCCAGTCGTAACTCTTGAAATGAAAAAAAAAAAAAAAAACAAAAAAAAACACAGTACCATTCTGTATCGATCGCGTGACCTGATATATGGGCTCTGGAAAAAGCACCAAGGAGAGCTCTTAACTGAATAAGAATACGTGTTTCCGAAATACGCACTATCTTGTGTTTGTAAACATAGTATGGTAGATCAGTTGAGAAGCGGACAGCACGTGCTTTTCGAAATACGGACAACTTTGTTTGTAAACAAACTTGCGTAGACCGTCGCGTAGTTAGTTGGCTGCTCGGAAGTCTTTATAATAGTATTTCCTTGTGGCTAATACAACAAGCGGTATTTTGGTAAGTTGCACTGCAGTGGCCCGCAAAGTCAAATGACAACAAACCGTGTGTGGCCTTCTACGCGGCCCCATCGACAAAGCTTTACAGATACCCCTTTAGAGGAAATAGCTTGCGTACCTTCCGCCCGATAATCGATGACCGGAAATACGGTAAAAGCACGTATTGATTTAGCGTGCGCAAAGCGCTATGACGAATGTGCCTCTCTTCCCCGTCAAAATATTGCGCAACACTGCTATTACTCAGCATTGCGCAGCTTTTTGGCGGGAACGAGAACACGTCCATAAACAAAGCTGAAAATGACTTGATCAGGTCCAGCGCAAGCCAGTTTTACTTAGAAACTTGACGAATGCACTCCATTAACTCCATTAATCTGTGATACCTGTACCGTTATATAATTGGTTGAGCTCAGATTAGGACGTTGTTGCCATGTGTAGAGTCACTTTCACTTTTATCCATTTAGAAACTGAAGACACCTTAGTAAGGAAACGTGATAGTGAATTATGATAATGATTAGAAAGTTGAGGAAACACACACATCTGAATGATGTGTGTAGCGGAACAATTCCTTGCAAGATATCATAGATGTCTCCGGCAACAATCTCAGTCTCAAGCATATAAACTGTTTCCATGATGAAATCGAAATCGCTGTTGAAAAGCGTTACTTTGAACATACCTCTAACATTCGATGCTAAGCCATTTAGTACAAAAATTAACGGCAGCTAAAAAATGTTTTTTATTGACGGGAACGGTGTGTCTTGACGCCACTGCCTTGAAGAACGTCACGCACAAGCAAGAGAGCACACAGCCATACTCATTCACGGTGTTATAATTCCCGATATTGACCTTACTACTTTCCTAATTTGATAATTTTTTAAGTTCCAAGCCTTCGCACAAAATAACGCGATCATATATTTGCGAGCTCTCTCAGGTTATTCCTCGACCCCACCCCTACAGCAGCATTTGGCGCCGTAAGGATTTGTCATTTTGTTTAGCAGCTCCGTCACGATAATTGTGAGTAAAATAGTATTCTGGCAAACTGGCATCTGGTTAACCCAGAGCTGGGTTGAACAGAGAATTGAGATATTTACAGCATACGAGGATCCTCCAAGTTGCTCTTTAGCTCTAGTTACTTCCCATATATCTACAACGCCATACTGTGGACATTGTGTAGACGGACTAAACATATTTATTTAGCATTAACCGAGTTGTTACCGGAAGCTACAACCACAACACAGTGCTGCGTGTGGGAGGCGATTTACGAATGTTTTTAAATAGGTGAAGAGTGTTTTTTTTTTTATCATCAATAATTGAGTCTTGCTAAGTTGTAGGTAAATTTTGACTACAGTAAATATAATAGTAGTTTCTGAAACCTTTTATCACATTTTGTACTATTTTTCATCACATTTTGAAGTGACTCTCGTCCCATAAATATTTAAAGTTGCACTCCTGTGTATTAGCAGTTCCATGGGAGAAACGTTACGCAACAGTAGCATATTTTATCAATAGCAAACGTGAATAGCATGGTCGCTTAAGAAAATATCCTACAGTAGATCTCCGTGCCACCTGTCATCCATCAAGGGGTGTTTCCGCCTTACCGATCAACCCTTGGGGGATCCTCTTTATTCAGAACGGGCCATTCAGCGCGTCAGCTTACTATGAAAAGAATACCGATTGAACTTTGAAAGAGGGATTCACTATTGACAGAGTTGCAACTGCTAAATTGATTTTCCCCACCATATCTAGTCTATTTTACGTTATCTGGGGCGCCATACCACAACGTATGGTATCGATTTTCGGCATACTTTGCGAGCCGCCAACTATGTAATGCCACAAACAAGTACACCTATAATTCAAAGGATCTCTTATTTTAACTCAAGCATCTCTAATTTTTATCCTCCTTTTCCTTTTGACTGGGAACAGTACTACTTTTTAAAAATTGGTATAACAAGAAAACAAACGTGTGGATTTTGCCGCTAAAATATTAAAGTACTTCAAATAATCTTCTGGTGATTGATGTTATCTTCCTATATGCCGTCATTATCATTTTTTCCGCACCTTCTGTATTCTAAATTTTGAATGTAAATATTTTAGGTGTTATCAGGTGTCATAAACAGCTCCGATGAAGGCCACCATTTATGCTCAGTTCAAATACCTGCTAAATTTCCCATCACTAACTCATTGATTGAATTCTAACCCAAACTAATTATGGCACAGGAATCTACTAGGAACTTTGGTGTTTTAAAAAGGTTGGGTAGGTAATTTGGGATGCATTCACGCACACAAACCTTGGCCAAGAACAAGTATTTGGTTGTTTTTGACGGTCATATTGATAACACTACGAGCTAGTAACACAAATAAAAGTTCAAATAAGTTTCTTGAACCCTCGTTAGGGTCCCGTTAGAGTAACAAGATCTGTTATCGTTGTATGGCTAGCATACCACACAATTAACGTTTAATTGATCAGATCAAAAGCAGGCTTGATCGGTCATTATGATTTAGTTTATGAATACGCTCGGGCTCGAACAGAGCAAGAGAGCGGGTGCCCGGATAGAAAACACTGCCCCACGGCTGCAGCCTCACAGTAGGGACCTTCACGGCGGTTGAAACCCAGAAGCCCCGAAAAGGTACGGTGTTTATGACGTGCAGTAAAAAACCATGGACACTGCAATTAGAGTTATGATCCTCTTGGTATAGAGGCTTGCAGCATGAGCAGTTTGAAATGTTCAGATGCAACAGTCAAAAAGCAATTTGTCGTGAATATGTTACACTACGATAAACGTTTCAGCGTTAACTTTACCGTTTCGTGCCAGCTGTTAGCAATTATTGGTGTTTCGACGTTTTGCCGCGCTTAGGCAGGCTTAGGGTATGCAAATTAGTGCATAATTATTAACAGACTTTTAAGGTTTCTCTCCCAGAAATAAAAGACTCTTCATTGTCCACACTCCTCATTTGCCACTCTTCTTGTTTTCCATACTCCGCATTTTGCACTTGCCGTACTCCTCTTTCCTTTCTTTCGTATAAGGCTGGTAAGAACAAACACATCATTTTAATTGGTTAGGACACTTGTGTACAATGTCACCGATAGATCTTGAATTGTTATTACAGACCAGAGTATGATGATACTGGTTTCATAGCCTGCATAGCAGGCTTTCATTTCCAAAAGCACACAGAGGATACGAAACTGCAAGCGAGTGCGAAACTTTTAAGGAGCAGGGGAAGGGGATCGGGGCAAAAAAGTAATTTTCCTATTGGCCTCAAACTGCGATCTTGATTAAAGTGAAAGGCCTTATCCCAAAGAGCTGATTTTAGGTTAAAAATGCGCTATTAAATACTCTCAATACTATCTGCAATATTTATTATTGACATGTGCAAGCAAATCAGTAAGGGACATTAATTAAGATGAAGGGAGAGAGAATATACGGACAAAAATATACATGTAAACAAAGAAGACTTTTATTGACAACAGGAGTCCAGATTGACAATAATTTCTAGTGGATGGCTGAAATTGTAGACAAATTTCTATTACCTTGCTGAAAAGTTTCATTGAAAGCCTAGAGAGAGGTAAAATGCGAATAAAGTGAGCCTGTTTTGATCCACCTATCAGATAAAGCCACACAGACTCCTGGGAAATAAGCCGCGGGAGAATTATGCTAACAGCCAATAAAACCCTGTGTTGTAACATTATCCCCACAGCGAAAGCCGCGTCGCCAATACTTAATTGAAGTCACTCGTTGATTTTATAGACTTCAAGTGAGACGGGTATGCACAACAACGACACTGGAAGACTTTAAGTGGAATAAATCAAACGACAACACTGAAACATGGAGTTAGAAATATATCAAGTGGCAATTTTATTGACGACGCTGTTTAGCGGATCTGACACGAGGCCTGCCGCCTCAAGACAAACTTCAGTGATTCGACTGCAATCTACAGTAAGTATAGTGCTAGTTGTAAATATTGAAGTTTAACAGGGTCATGATTGCTGCCGCAGTACTATAACTGAATGACATGGGTCATGATCGCCTGACATCACGTCAAAATAACGTTCATAAATTGCTCTGATTTAATCCGATTTAGGAAAATCAACGTAGCTTACAACTTCAAAACCTACAAGAAAACACATCCAGACATGCACGCCCGCCAGTGGTGGAGAACACCATCCATAAATCATCGATCTTGAGACGAGCAGTTACACAAAAGCTAAAAAGATCTGGAAATTTACGTTCAGAATTTTTCTTCTCCTCCAAAACTGGGCGCATTTTACCGAAAAGAAAGATAGCCACACAGAAGAAATTGCATTATCTGGCTAAATTCAATCGGCGAAAAGCCACCGAAAATGTGGTTCGCAATGGAAAATTAAGACGCCGTCGTTATGTGCTGCAAGGTTCCAAGTGGCCTGTGGGGTCTTCAGGCAGAATTACCTGGAATATCGTTCAGTGGAGCGCCAGCCTATCTAATAATGACGTTGAGAGCACTCTAACGAAAGCATTCAGGAAATGGGCAGAAGTTTCTCCACTTGTATTCCGAAAGCTTGATTCATCAGCCACTGCCGACATAACAGTAAAGTTTGTCACAGGTAAGGAAGGATCTTTTTGTTTGATAAGAATTTCCTTAGCCGAATAATTATGCAACCAAGTGCAGCGTTACTGACCTACGGTGTATTTGTGCCAAACGCGAACCTCATACCGCCCATCTTCTCCTAACCTTAAAACATCAGTTATTGGTATTTTTGCACACTCACTGAATCAGTCCTTATCATAGTGCACGTAGCACAAAGAAAGGCCAAACATGCAAAGCAGTCAAATGAATTGTCCTGGCATCTCAAACCTTATGCCTTTCTAACGTCTTTCAATAGCTTCAGTTGTTGGCTCAACAAGCTTCTTAATTATCGAAACACCTTTAAAACGACAAAAAACGGACGAATCCAATAACTTCAACTGAGTTTTTTTTCACTGAAACGTTGAGTTTTTTTAGTTAAAAGATAAAGTTTCTTTATACAAATCTATGACATCTATGTTTGTTGTGGTTTGCAGTTGCGACACGGTGTAAATGTCTCCGTTTCCGTTCCCGCCATGAAGGTATATCCCGGTTAGTGTTTTGAGACCCGATATTTCCGTTGTTATAATACGGTCGTTCCGGCAGAAAATCAAAACCATTTCTATATCTTCATTTCAATCATAACGTTTTCTCGAAGTTTGCAATATTTTTCTCGCTGTCTTTCCCACGCCCGTTTTACGATATCACACTAAGAAGAAACTATCTTTGCCAACAGTTTTATTTCAGTTTTCTTTCACAGCCTGTAAACGCCCACTTTCTTAACTTTGTGCGATGAATGATGCAATAATCCGGGAATGAGGTTTTCCTGAATGCAAGGATTTCTCTTGCTGACCTGAAATATTTTGGAACGCAGGATACTTAACTAACAACTAAATCACTAATACCACAAAAATATTGTCTAACGCGTTGTAGGCCTTGCCAATCATTTCGGAGTGTTCTTAATATCCCCGCCCTCTGTCCAGTTACGCAACAATATTGCCCTGTGATGTCTCTGTATAACATTTTTATTTCTCGACGGGAAGTCTCAAAATACGGAAACCAGCACGAGAAGCCCTTTTCAAATACACATCAAGCCAAGTTGATGGTTGAGAAAGATTTCTAATTCTAGCTTTTATATCCGGTAGCTAATTCTTCAGTCTGTACCCGGAAATTTTCTTAAACAGTTTGTCTAAATGCCTTGTTATTTTATCCAAATCCCTTCATCGACGTCATCAGCAGAGCCATGAACTACTGCTTGGCACCAACGTGAGGGCAAAACAGGGCAAAACACCTTTTTTCGTGTCATCGAAAGTATATCCCGGTATTTATTAGGTTTTCCGATATATTGTAAAGAAAAAAAAGCGCCAGCCTATGACGTGAAAACATTCATCCTCTTTCCTCGCCCAGTATAATCTATAACCTGGTAAAAACTTCTGGATTGTACGTTGATACTACCTAATCGCTTGCATTCTTTCACGATTTGCGGATTTCGTGAAAACCATGGGTAGCCTGCGTCAGCTAACGGGGTAGTGGGGGGATGGAGGGCAAGAAAACGCCACGAAACTGAGCGCTTGTTGCGAAAGCTACGCATTCCAGGCGTATTACTCTTGACTATGTTCAACTAAGGTGTAAGCTCTACATATTGCATAGGAGATAAATATTCTCAATTTTTGCTGGATAAGTAAAGCAACTAGATTTCTATATGATTACTATCTGTGCTAATTTTCTTCATAATTGAACACAGTGTATTGATCGTTTTAGTCTTTTATTACAAAGGTATGTCAGAAAAGGTAACCATGCAAAGAACCCAGCAGTTCTCAAAAACCGAAATTACGTTCTAATTTGCTTCGCTCACGCGAACGTATAAATTATTTTACCCTTAGATTCCCTTAATACAATTAAATCAGACAAGGACTATGGTAGGATGCAGCACACGCGTAGTAAGTCAAAAAATTGCGATTGAATGCGGAATAGCTTTCTCGGAAATACGCCTATTTCTCGAGAACCCCACATTAGAATTTCACGAAATTTGGCACGAAAACACTTTAGGAAATAAGTAACTGGAGTATTGAAAAAAAAAAAAGAGAACTTTAACAAAGTAAATTCTCGATATTCCGGTGAACCTTCAACAAGGGATAATTAAAGATCTCTCTGCTAAATTATTATTAAAATAGTGTTAGCTTGTGAGCATCATTACAAGCTTGTTGCATGCACATTAATTATAATGAAAATCTAATGACCAGATTTTCTGCAAATTAACAAAACTGATTTGAAAAGCCTGTTTATATTTATGCATGTGCCATGGCAATGGCACATACGTCAGCTTAACTATAAAAAAACCGATGTTGTGTTGTTAACTTACTTGCTGCCATTTTTGGCGACCAAAGGATCAGGAGTTTTAGAGAAAAAGGTGAATGAAACACTGGTATCAAAAACTATGTTCAGCCACTATAACATTTTCTGGAGCGATCGTAGAGAACATATGGGAATCAACCTCTAGCTAGCTTCTTCACGTCAAAACGCGTATCCAACTCAGTGCAACACTAATTAGCTTTCAATCTGTTAATCAAGTTTATTTTCATGTCGGTCAATACATGTTACATTAAATTGAGACAAATATGAATAAATGAGGACTAAAGAAACCTTTACAGGCCTTTACATCATCACATCGTCACATTTTCAAATATGTAGAGCAGGTGTCAAACTGCCTTCCCGCTTTATTTACTATATTTGGCTCGAACTCTCCCGCACCTTTTATCGTATAGTTATAGTCATAATAATATAATTATGGTTTCGAAAACGCAAGGAAATTACTCACAGACACAGTTCCCATATCTTCCGGTTTTGGGTAGGTTTTATCAAAACTGGCAAATTGCTACGTAAAGTATTTTTTCTTCTCAAAGCTGGATGAGATTCAGGATTACCGGTTCCGATCTCACTTATGCACATGTGTTGTCAAAATCAACCTGGCCCAGCTCCACCGACTTTGTTGCTTAACAAGTCTGGTCGCTTCAGACGGAAGCAAGCCTCGCTCAGGAAGCAAGTATTTATATCAAACAATAGCTAGATATAATCATTTGCACAAGTGTCGGAAGCAGTCTTAGTATGGTGTTACTAACCGCTCTGTCTATAATAATCCCTGAGATTCTGTAATAACGATATGAAAAGTGTTGAATAATGGCATCTTGCCATTGACATCTTCATTCTTTCTCTCCAAATACCTTTCTGTTTAGCTCGCGTATATGTAATATGTAATATTCCGATTGATTCGAGTATGAAATCAAAATAAATCTAGCCTTATTTTTATCCAGGTCAGGCTGCTTCTTACCTTATTTCGAACTACGATTTTAGAACCACGGGAAATGAGTGATACGTTATTGATCTGGACTACACCGTTGCCATTTTTGAAGCTTGAAGAACACACTCAAACCTCAAGGAATGTTTTCAAGACCGTCATTAAGCGAACCCACATACACTCTTTTTCTTTGTATAAGAACATTTAATTTTGGAACTGAGTCTGAACGTTCTTATATTTTTTTTTGGGATTTGAGGCTGAAAACATTCTTAAGATGTCCTTAAATTTACGTGGTATAAAAATAATGAGGACAGGTCAGCACGGACTCCCCACATGATAGATGTGATGTGATTACATGTCTCTCATAATTTGGCTGTTACGAGCTTGTCTTGGAGAGATCTACCTCTTTTGTAGGCTATGATAGGTGGATTTCTGAGGATGGGCTGATTTTGTATTAATGCCCCTAAGTATTTGGGTTAATTTACATTTTTTTTTTTTGCTACCTTTGTCTTATGCTTGTCATTTAATATACAGATTAGCAAAATAAAAACGTTCTTAATCGACTCTCAACCTGAGGAATGTTCTTAATACGTTCTTAAAATTTTGGTTAATCTCAGCCTCAACGTTCTTATAAAATAGGTTCTTGTAAAAAGAAAGAGTGTATATTTACTGTCATCAGTGACTCAAATCTTTTTCTTTTTGTTAAACCACCCAGTTTGATATATGAAAAAAAGCTAGAGACCTTGAGATTGGACTGAGGACGAGTATGAAATCGAGCCGATTAGTACAACTTTCAGTCTTGTTTTGTTCTCACCCAGAGTGCTACTCCTCTCTGCCAATCAGGATCTACTGAAATTTCGGTCTAGCTGGTCGCCAATTCGACTGAAAATTGACTGTTGGCGACCAGAATTTCAATCACTGATGCTAGTCGCCAGCAGACGACTATCTTTTAGCATCTTTGCCAATGTTTTGGACCGGCGCTCAAGGAATTTATTTCGTCTTAAATCAACAAAATTCGTGCGGAGTAACCAGCAAGAAACTTATCTCTTGCCTGGTTGAAGTTTTGAACCTCCAAATATTCCCGCTTAATGACCTTCGCAATCTCGTACCTCAAGTCCTTAATGCGCAAGCTTGACGAAACGAGTGACTACCGAGAGATCTGTTACAGGCTCGATTTTGATTGGTTTTAAAAACAATGGAAATGAGCGGAAGTTAAACACCAGCGTCTCGATTGAGCCACAGCTTGGGCCTGCGTAATTTAACCGAACGACCGACATTTTCGGACTTCCAATCGCATCTTGTCGCTCGTTTTCCAACTGCTGGTAAACATTGGAACGAACTTGTGAGCTCCACAGTTCAACAGTTGTAATCAACGCATGTAGGCATAAAAAAATTAATTTCGGACACCGGTGTTAAGGACACCCTAGACTCTACACTAAGCTTAAGGAGTCAATCAATCCTGTCGAAGAAGAACGAATGTTTTCTTCTGATTCAGTGTGTATTTAGACACTCCCAATTTGCAAATTGCGCATACTTGTGTCTATCAGCGTGATTTCGAGTAGGGTTTATTGTCTTCCTGCTAGCTGTCACAAAGTAATAAATGTCAATAAAGCATTAAATTTTGATAAAGAAATGAAAACATTTTTTATTGAGCCAAAAAAAGTTTCCTGGTTCCTTCAACAGGTGATTAAACATCCATTCAACCTTAGATTAAAATTGGCTCGTTCGTGTTTTCAATGGTGATGAAGCCAATGGCCGTACCAACGACACTTGTTTGTCATATGAGCGGATTCGTTATATTCCAGTTTATTATTCCCGTGCTGCACTATGTTAATTTCCGCATAAGTGGGTCAACAACCAAACTTTTGGAAGACTCGGGAATTACATCATTTTTAGTTGAGACAAACAAAGTCCGGCATAGATATGACCTTCCAAGAAGCGAAACGAGTTGCTTTAGTTTAAAAATATATCTCAAATCTTTCCTTAATTTATGCTGTTAGGATACCACGGAGACATGAAGGCTTTTGACGGCCCGGGCGGTGTTCTAGCTCACGCTTTCTACCCCAGTAGTGGAGGAGATATTCACTTTGATGATGACGAGACGTGGACTGTCGACTCTTTACTTCCGATTGCAGTACATGAGATAGGCCACAGCCTAGGACTGAATCATTCCGATGTGCCTGGTTCCATCATGACTTCATCTACAAGTAACTTAAACAGCAATGCCGTACTTTCTAGGGACGACGTCGACGGTATACGTGCGATATATGGTATGTAACACTCCAGTTCTCGAACTTCTTTATGTATGTATGCATGTTCTTGAACTCGCGTCACTTCCGATTGGAGAAATGTTGGTCTTTTTGTTTTTTTTGGCGAGGTGCTGAAGCAAATTTGTAAGCCACGAGAAAAAGAGAGATTAATATATAATGTACCTTTGGTTGATCGTAAACAATTGTCTGAATCATGCTGAAATCCACATTGATAGAGTGAGACGCTCATGGGCCATAATTGGACACGCCTAACACGAAATATCAATTCCGGTTCGGGCTCGTTTCACCATCAGAAACCTTGCTTGAAACGATGTTTTATGGCAAAGCGTTATTTGATTCAAAAGTGCTGCGCTGCATATGGCATATTTTGCATACATACATATTTTGTCAGGTCTAAGAAGGTGTTCCATTCTTTCTTTGAAGGTTATTGCAACCCTAGTGTGACTGCCATTGAATCCTGGATGGGTGATGGTAAAAGTTACATTTTTAAAGGGGATCGTTTCTGGCGCCTCAACGACGCCGACGCAGAGACCGATCGTGGTTACCCCAAAACGATATCTTCGAAGTGGATAAACGTGCCAGATGACATCGATGAAGTTTTTCTTTGGGGTCACAACTGGAAAACCTATTTTTTCAAAGGGCATCTGTACTATAAATTTAACGATCGACTAGGTCAGGTGGACAATCGGAATTATCCCAAAAGGATCTCCGAGGGATGGCCTGGACTGCCGGTAGATGGAATTGATGCCGGGTTCAGTTATAGCAATACACAAAGCTACTTTTTTAAAGGCGATAAAGTGTACTTATACGATAACTTCTTGGACCAAGTCAATCCTCATTACCCCAGCGACGGCAAACTAATTAGTGACGTATGGCGCGGTCTCCCTAACAACATCGATAGTGCTTTCCGGTGGTATTGGGATGGTATCAGCTACTTCTTCAAAGATGATAGTTATTATTGGTGGGATGATTCTATACAGAGTGCACGTGGTCCTTTTCTAATCGGGGATACGGCATGGAAGAACATATGTGACGTTTAGGTGAGGTTCTACCTCGTTTTAATCATATTACGTGCGGTTACTACTTCATTTAATCTTATATATTCTGTGGTAAACTGTCTGAATAATGCTGAGTTGCACGGTCTGCTGATGAAGCTCAGGAGTACCAAAGCAGCCTTCTAACTGTTGGATGCTAGCACTGAATACTTTGAAAAAGCCTCTCTCATCAAGCCAGGAGTGTAAATGAGACCGGTGAGTTTTTGGGAAAACCCAAAGCTAGGGGAACGTCAACGACCCAACTTTTTTACTTTTCAATCATAATTTTCCAGATCAATTACTGGTCTTTCTTTTATTACAGCTAAGCGTATGCTACTTCTTTCCTTTGAATAATAACACACAAGATGCGTTCGACATTGCATGAACATCTGATGCTAACGAATTCAGGAATTCTGACATTTTCGTTCAGGAAAACGGCTTTATGAGGTTTATAAGAAGTCATACCGTCTTGTAAGTTGTTCGTCTATTGCTGAAGGGAGAGGCTTATACAGAGGAGTTATGGGATAGTATCTCGAGGCATACCCACACGTGACTTGAGGGTTTTCTTTGTACTGAAAAAATCATGTCACACAACCTGCCACAAGAAAACATTGCATAGCCATTAATTAGGAGTAAATTAGTTAAGTGAAGTGAGGGATGCAAAGGCAATTTTTTCCCAGTCATCTTCGTTTTCTAGAGGTTTTGGCAAGAACTCTCCGGACTAATGAAATTCGATTTTCCTTCACATGAATACGCTCTACATTTCTGTCTTATATGTAAATAGTGACACTCGTTGCGAGGCAACGTAAGAAGACTTTCATCGAGATTTATTTTATATAACATCCTTAACAAAATATCTTAATATGAAAACAATTGTGCCATGGAACTCCCGAGAGGTTCATCAGATTACTAAGACGACGCAACAGTTTCGTTGTAAGTTGACGCTGTTTCTAATAAGTGGCAGACCACTTCTAGAAACAATAGGTTATTTCAGCCATAAGCAGCTAAATATTCGGAGAAACTCTCCGTCATTCAATTGAATATGCCTAATACCTTATTTATCTAAACAACCGACGAACGCAGATTCTGCGAAAAAAAAAATATAAGAATCTCAGGCTGTGGGTATCATGCAATACTCAGGGTAACGAATTATAACTGAACAAAATATGTTTATTTAATTAGCGAAGAGTGATTCGTTTTGCTGACAGTACTGAATGAAGTATGATGCAGAGTAGTGATGCATTTCAAATAACGAGTACAATTACGCAGCAGTTGTACGATGCAAATTTCCAAAGCATTGACAGTTCAGTTAACATCGTCACAAGAACAAAGTTTAAACAAAAATTCAAGGTAACGTCTTTTGAGGTTAACTCTTAGTGTTCTTCGACAAGAGTAAACCATTAACATAACGCTTCATTTAAGTCACATAAACAATGTCATTCATATGACTGATCTAAGTATTAATTCGGATATGCACATTTTATGGCAATGTGTTTTTTGAACCAAGAATAAAATCGATCTGCGGACAGTTCAAGTAGAGATAGCTTTAAATGCCCATGAAATGTTCACAATGCCTTTGTGAGTTCATATGTTTCTTTACTTTGTAGTAAAAACAACTCAAACTGTTCGTAGATTACAGACGACAATTGGAGTACAAACCTTTTCTAAGGTCGTTTCCTCCAGCTATTTCATACATATATTTAACTGCTATTTAAACACGTTAACGCTAAACCTGGGCATTGGAAAAACAATTTCCATTGTTTGCAAAAGCCGACTGGACTTCTGTCGTTTACAGTTGCCATTCATATAATAAAGCGATTATCTTATGAACTATCGATACAACTTCTATATTCAGTTTTTTTCTATAGTCTGTTTACACTGTAAATAGCTTATTTATGTTCCAGTAATCACTTATTGTATACGCACATGTATTCTGATAATTGTACAAATAATTACAACTTAAATATATTGTATACAATTAAAGGAGCTCAGTCAAGGTGCTTTGAGTTATTTTGGCCAAGTACAAAATTACATTTTTAAAAATTGAAGGAAACCTGGAGATAGTAGTTTACTAAGATAGAAAAACACCAATGGAAAGAGATAACAATTAACTAGACAGGGACAAGGCTGGTCAAGGATTGTGAAAGATTGACACGGATTACAAACGACGAACTTGAAAAATTTAGCCTAAACTTTTCAAGGTGCGCAAACTGTGACGTAGCTCCTTTAAGGGGTGGTTTCATTTATGTTTACACATTTTATGGGCAATGAATTGATGCATTAGTAAGTGGAGAGGGACGTTTTCCGAACGATATCAAAATGACTTTGGTTTTGTTATAACCTACACGTCAATATAAACCTTCAATACTGTATCAGTAAAATCATGGTAACTTTTAATCAAGTCTAATGTTGTGTGATTAGTACGTTTATGATATTATAAATAATCATGTAATTGCGAATTTATCTTTAGGCTTTAGGCTTTAATTCACAACGTTCATATGGCGATGCTAAAATGAGGGTGGTAAAGGGTATTTTCGTGATTCGTGAATGGCCTAATGTTTTTCTCGTGAAATGTGAAATGGCTTCTTTTCCCGTAAATTGTGAAAGGACCAATTTATTTTCCGTGAAACATGATCTTCACCCCCCCTTTACCACCCTCTAAAATATTTAAAGCGATATTTACCCATCTTAGTTCTGTACAAAACAATGTATCTAGTTACTATTCTTATCCCAAATTAAATATTATGGAAAAGAAAAAGACCAATACGTTGTCTTGTCTGAGTTATGTACCAATCAGTTCTTCAACACCACTTGGCAACCCTTGACCATTTGTTTTTTGAAGTTTCGTTGTTCAAATTTCCATCTACCAAAAATTCGTGGAAAAAACGCTCATGGAATAGACGGGAACCCTCCCTCGCGTCGAATGCCCGATATGAACCTCTAAAATTTTCGAACGAAAAGAGTAAAAGGAACCAGAATTTCACAAGCAAAACTGTACATTTGCCTTCAAACATAGCACCACCATTAAAGGCCCTTCTTTTCAAGCCATACTATTACAAAAGAACGGAGTTGTTTCTTGACGTCTTCAAGCTTCTTTCGTCACATGATTTCAAGGCAAGTTGTCCAAATACTCACAACCACGCCCCCCTCCCTTCAATTTGGTGTCCAAATACAACCCCTGATGTCAAATTCTTACCTTTCTGGGCACACTGCAATGGTTACACGCCCGAGTAAACCCGGGGGATATTACTGAGCTGTCTTGCTTTAAGGGGGAAGGAAAGTGCCTGCGCTGACCATTTGTAACTTATTAAATATTTAAAAAAGGCTGCAAGATCTTGCTTCTCGGCGTTGTATACCAACGCGGTTGGCCTTTAGGTTGTCACCTTACTTGTTCTTTTGCGTTGTATACCAAATAGTCTGCTTCTGTTTTCTCTTTGCAATTGGTCTTTGGGTCGTCACGCTTCTTGCTTCTTGGCGTCGTATAGCAAATAGCCTTCTCCTGTTGCCTCTTTGCAGTTGGTCTTTTAGTTGTCACGATACTTGTACCTTGGCGTTGTATGTATGGGTTATTGACCAAGCTTGTTCGGTCAAGATGGCTGGATACTGGCCAAGTTGTTTTTTTGCAAGTTTATGGACCAAGACGGAGTCGAGGTCCATAAACTCGCAGAAAAAGAACGACGCCAATATCAAGCCATCTTAACCGAACAAGCTTGGTTAATAAAGGATTTATTATATAGCTTTCACGGAAAATTTTCTTGCGGGTCACGGCGGGTAGTCCCGTGCGGGCAAGATAGCTCCATCTTGCCCGCTCGGGTAGCCAATCACAGCGCAGGATTTGATTCACCTTGCCCGCTCACGGAGCTAGCCATATAATAAACCAAATTATCTACTGCTGCTGTTTCTTTGAAGTTGGTCTTCGGTTTGCCACGCTACTTGTTCCTTGTCGTTGTATACCAAATTACCTACTGCTGTTGTTTCTTCGAAGTTGGTCTTTAAGTTGTCACGCTACTTGTTCCTTGTCGATGTATACCAAATTATCTACTGCTGTTGTTTCTTTGAAGTTGGTCTTTGGTTTGTTTCCAATAATCTCGGTAAAAAGTTTTAGCCCACTTGTTACTCGAACTTTTGGTGGATTCCTTAATGCCTAAGCTAGCATATAACTATAACTAAACTGAACGACTTTAATCTACATTTGATAATGGCGACAAGATAACGCCGAAACGTCAAGTTATAGCATTTATTTTTCTTTTAAAATAATTTTTCTGTAACCGAGTATCTTTTGGGATTTGAGAGACAAAAGAAACTTGAAATTTTTGTCCTGAAATCCTCGGAGACAGTGCTAGAATATTGATATAAGGTATATCGAACGTGACCTATTACCTGCCCGTTTTGTTGAGCACGTCCATTTACACGAACAGGAAGCACTTTTTGACCAAAAGATGAAGTATACAGAGCACGTTCTTGGTAAATGGTTCTTCGTAATATGTCCTTGAATCTCCAAAACCCTAATAAATTTGAGACTTGTCATATTGTCAGATGGCGATCGACATGAACAATGGCTTACCTCTCCAGAAACAGTTGCTGTTCATTCATGCTCACATACCAGTTCAGAATCTTAACAACGAACTAAAGTACTAATAGGTACTTTCACACCGTATCAAATTGGGGAAAAAGCAGAACGTTTGCGAAAAATCGACACCTTCTTGAAGAATCCAATATGGCGGACGGAGTTCCAGAGAGCGTGGTAAATGTATGCCGGCATAAATTTACATGCACAAATGTGACACCAAAACGGAGAAACGGAGCCCAATCCTTAATTCATGGCCCATACTGCGCATGAGTAATCATCTACTACCGTTGTTTCTTTGAAGTTGGTCCTCGGTTTGTCACGCTACTTGTTCCTTGTCGTTGTATACCAAATTATCTACTGCTGTTGTTTCTTTGAAGTTGGTCTTTGGGTTGTCATGCTACTTGTTCCTTGTCGTTGTATACCAAATTATCTACTGCTGCTGTTTCTTTACAGTTGGTCTTCGGGTTGTCGAGCTACTTGTACCTTGGCATTGTATAACGAATTATCTACTGCTGTTGTTTCTTTACAGTTGATCTTTAGGTTGTCACGCTACTTGTTCCTTGTCGTTGTATACCAAATTATCTACTGCTTTTTGTTTCTTTGAAGTTGGTGTTTGGGTTGTCACGCTACTTGTTCCTTGTCGTTGTATACCAAATTATCTACTGCTTGTTGTTTCTTTATTTGAAGTTGGTCTTTGGGTTGTCACGCTACTTGTTCCGGATCGTTGTTTTCCAAATTATCTACTGCTGTTGTTTCTTTGCGGTTGGTCTTGGCGCTGTCACGCTTGAATATAATAGGCTGCTGCTCTTCCCCCTTTGCAGTTTAGTGACTCTCCGAGTCTCTCGTACGCACGATCTCAGTTTAGATAACTCCAAGACTACCCAAGCAAATAAATTCACGCAAGTTCATTTATGTTACATAAGAAGCTATAAGACGGGTGCAGGTTTTATTTTTCTCGCTCCGAGACAGGTTAAATCGAACGAGGTTGACGTTTTGATAGCTATAAGCCTAAACTTTTGCTGATCGAAATTTTCAATTTAGTTGAAATTATCGAGCGGATGAAAGCACTTCTGCTGCCACTAAGTATTTGACATTTCTCAATGTCCTGATATGTTAGTACCTACCACCATACGTTCGATTATATAAATTGGTTTTGGCAACGTCTAGCACTACCTATAAGGAACAGAATAAAGCGAACGCGAAGAATGCGTAAGGTGCAGAGGAAATTCGTCCGCCGTAGCGTCATTAAGTTCGCATTCCCCTTCCTCTTTGCCAAGCGCTGATTCGTAATTGATCGTTTTACACTTTAGAGTATTCATACAAACCATCGCACAATAAGTCAGGGACGGCGTGGATGTTTTGTAGATCACGTGGTAGAGAAGGGCTCTCTGCTCGTAATTGATGAAAGTCTGTTCTTTGCTCATCACATCCCTATCTAAAGACAAAAAAAGAGAAGCTTTTTATCAGGCTACTCATGGAGTACAGTGGAAGCCCGCCTTACGATCACCCCGTTGATACGGCCACTTTATTCTGGCCCGAACCAAAGCTCAGTCAGTCATTTTTTATTTATTTAAATGACCCCTTCAGTTTAATACGGCCACCCCGTTAAATACGGCCAGCTAAGCCCATAATTATATGTTAATAAATGTTTCTCATAAATAAGGAAGGACCACACTCATTTGAACACGCCGTAAGCACCTTTTCCACTCAAGATAAAGTGCGCCTCAGTAACCTAAATTCCTATTTTACCACGTGTATAAAAATCATCTTAGACCAACCTGAAAGGAATCTCGGTGATTTTATCTGGATGTTTACTATATTAATTTCAGATTTTTTTCCGTTGGGTCGGGGGAGGGGGGGGGGGGGGGGGGGGGAATTGAAAGGGGAGTGGGAGGGGGGGGGGGGGGGGGGGGGTGTTTATAAATAACTTTGCCCCCCAGAAGAAAAAAAAAAAAATTATTTTTTT
>Ga0126338_10000858_pt1 | contig 18090 bp, 9 predicted proteins | sample OrbCmetagenome_2_FD_92529 | JGI IMG/M metagenome (GOLD analysis project Ga0126338, IMG submission 92529) | Coral microbial communities from Petempiche,Puerto Morelos, Mexico - Orbicella C C metagenome | ecosystem: Host-associated > Invertebrates > Cnidaria > Coral | place: Petempiche,Puerto... | reverse complement strand
CTTCGGGCAAAACTGTTTGGTTTTATTTTCGGTAAGTTGTACCTACAATTTAAATACATGGGACAATCGTGACTTAAAAGGATTTGTGCATCTAGGTAAGCGGAGCATTCGTTCAGACAGAAGGAAAACAAGAAAGAAAACCAGAAGGAGCCGCCAGTTTTGTCATAACACCGATATGGCCGTGCAAGGGCTAGGACTTGTGAAGACTAAATGTAGAAACTTGTAAATGAAATAGAAATTTCCATCGGCAAAGTCTCTAACAGTTAAACAAGACCCTCCACTTGAGAGGCTTATTTTCGTTTCACCGACATATATGAGTAAACACAAGCACGAAGTCAACTCCAATCGAACCGAGTAGTCGCACTGCAAAACTTAACAAACAGGTGACTCCCTCTCTCATTTAAATAAGAAAACAAATCGACACAGGAAGATCTAGTCGCCTCATATTTTCTGACAAAAACTACGGACCCATCTTTGCTCCTTCAAAAAGAGCCTGTTGAAAATGGCGAAAAATATATTTAAAGGATTAGTGAGCTTACGAGGCCAAATTTAACCGCCAGTTACTAGAGAACACATGCACTATTGAAAGACTTGAACTGAGTAGATAAGGCATCGAAGCTCGAACAACAAGGCTAAAAAAGATCTTAACTTCCTGTCTCATTAATTTTTCATAAGCAAAAACCATTCATACAGGAAGTTTCCGTCACTTAAACTTTATCAGGCGAAAATTGCGCATCATTTTTTTTTCTACAAACTCTGGCTAAAGAAAAATATATTCTTTTTCCAGTTGTTTGCAAAATTTCATTGCGTAGAATACTATTGTCCTCAAAATTCTGAAAGAAACGAGATTGTGAGTTATAGTGGTTTAACAGTTTCTTGTCTAAATAAAGTTGGGACATTTTTTGCCAACATGTTTTTCATCATCAATCAAACTGAATTCACTCCCAGCGGGAATGCTTTCAACCACATATGCATCGTCATTCATCGTATCTGATGGTGTCTTTTGGGCTTGGCTTGGCTTTGATTAACTTACTTTAGCTTTGCGTACCTTCAATTACTAAATATCATTTTATTTCTCAGTCTCCATGCATGAGTGGACCATGCCAGAACGGTGGATCTTGCCTGTCAATTTATGAGAAAAACAGCTATTGGTGCATTTGTATGAAAGGATACACAGGAAGTGTTTGCCAAACAGGTAAGACGACAATAACACTTGAACAATGATTTCGTCAATATAATTTCTTACTATACTCTAGACTTGAAAGGAGAAAAAGAATTCCGAAAATGGCAACATCAACAGCAAAACATCATCAAATAAAGTATGTATGTGCGTTTTATACAGGCCTAGAATGTAAGAGCTCTGCAAAGATGGGCTTCTTGTCTGCAATCTTCTCTTGATTAATAACTAAAATTCAAGCCGGTTCTTTCTTCCACGTGTAACTGACCGCGACTGGCCATAAGTCTCCAAGTTAGCCAAGAAATCGTGTGTGGCAAGGATATTTCAATGGGGAGATCCGTTGCGTGTCCCTGACTTGATTACGATAACGGTTGACATCTGCAATCTTTTCTCAATAGAAAACATAACACTCTGAGAGTTTTCAAGTAATTTCAGGCGCAACGGGAGTGATTTGTTTTGACTATATTGTTTTCAGTAAGAATGGCTGTCCTGCGTGTGTCCAGCTCAGATTCCAGTTGTTATTTTCGGCGGTCAGTAGACGAATAGTAGACAGTAGAGCTCAGTCGCCTTTACGTTGAAGGAAACCTGAAAATAGTAGTTTACTAAGATGGAAAAACACCAAAGGGAAAATATAAGCGACATTGAAAGTAACAAAGTTGATTAAGGATGGACAACGGGTTACAAACGTCGAACTTGAATAGTTTAGGCTGAACTTTTCAAGATGCGCAAATTGTGACGTAGTTCTAATTTAACTTTTAAATGCTACCGTAGATTGAAAGTGCTATCGTAGCGGTGTAAAAATAGAGTTTCGTTATTTTTGCTCGGGGCTCCGTCAAATATAACATCATCTAATGTACTTTTTTTCCTTTCATACTTCTCTTCTAAAACAGATATCGATGACTGTGTAAGTCATCCTTGTGAGAACAACGGGACCTGTATAGACCGAGTGAACGGATTTAATTGCAGCTGCGCACCAGGATTTAATGGAACGCGATGTGAAAAAGGTAACTGTTGGTCACACGAGAAAATGTCAACAAATCCATTTTTTGTACTTCGTATTTCGTGATCATAAGCAGGCCAAAATACAGAAAATTAATCAACAAATGGAATCAACATAACCAATTAGGATCACTTCGCATTGTAAATTTGGTAATGGCCAGTTATGGATTATGCTAAAAGAAAACATGGAAATGTAAACATGTGTTTGTTTTCTCATGATATTGCTTATTGTTTTCATTGCGAAACACCTAACTGTAGTACATAATAAGACAAGAGTTTGAATTTCGCTTGAATAATACGGGACTACAACGCTAATAATCTGTCATATAAATAAAATTTCACACTGTCAGCCAGGCGATTAGCTTAATGTATATTCGTGGTCATTTCTGAGTGTTTGGAATAACAGTTGACTGCTCTGTTTCTAACTTATTGTTGTTATTGTTTCAAATTTGAAATTCATACCCGATACGTAAAATATTGGAATTTTCTCTCTCCTTTTTTGTTTTGTTTTTGTTTTTGTTTTTGTTTTTTCGTTTAATTTCATCTTCAAAACCAGATATCGATGACTGCGCAAGTGATCCCTGTAATAACAACGGGACCTGCACAGACCGAGTCAACGGATTCAACTGCAGCTGCGCACCAGGTTTTAACGGAACACAATGTGAAACAAGTAAGTTTAAATACAAATCAATATTATCTTTAATAAGTTTGCTAAAAGTAAACAGCTATATTACTCTGCTAATAAAGAAATTCTGATAAAGATAAGACCATTTTCGGTATAGGTAACATGGAAATTCAAAGGTTTTATAGCAACAGTGTATATTCCGCAAAGAAGTAGGTGCAAAAACAATGAAAAGTATTAGAATTATGCATGGCAGGCGACCTACGCATTGATCTACATGAGAAAAAAAAAACACAACTCTTACAAAAGGCAATATTTCGTGACCTTGGCTCGCCCAATGCTTTTGCGCCGCAAGTTGAAGGAATTAACCTTGCTTAACTCGTGAGTAGTTATTTGCACTCTTGCCGCAAACGTGGCGAAGTCTAATCCCTGAAGCGTCTGTTGTAACAAGTGTAGCAAGTATCTTCATTCGGGAATAGAACAAGAACATTCAAGAGAAACAGTGACGGAATTTTGCATTTGTGAAGTAGACGACCTTAGATTAATATTATTGTAAATTGTGAATGCGCTCGCAATGTGCAAAGTTAATGTTGTTATTTTTGTTCCGGGTTATTGTCATTTGTTTTTGTTTTTCTTTCGTTCAAACTTATCTTCTAAAACAGATATCGATGACTGTGAGAGTCAGCCCTGTAAGAATAACGGGACCTGCACAGACCAAGTGAACGGATTCAACTGCACTTGCACACCAGAGTTTTACGGAAAACGATGTGAAACAGGTAGCCAAAGCAAATAACATCACCAACCTTTTTAACAACATGGTCGCAGTGCTGATAATCAATCGACACCCGATCAAACTGTATACTCGCTGATTGACAGACACAGAAAAGGGGCTTACGACGAGCTAATTCTTCAGAGAATAATTATTTCCTATAATTCTTTCTAAAAAAAATGCCAGCCAGAACACACACGCTCCACACGCTTAGAGGTGTGGTTCCAGGGTCATAGGTACACATCCAATGAGAGCACAAGGGGTGAGCGGGGAATTGGCCGGATGGGTGTAGCTCCAGACCGAGTTTATTCCTTCAGGAGAGACGAGGAGTGAACGAAACGAATTCACCCAGCCAGGAAGAAGAACCCACCAACAAAATTCTGATTCTGGAAAACAGTTATCGCAAGGAGCGGATCCATTGCATGCCCTTCAGTGCATTATAATGAAGATGCACATCTCAGAGACATTTTCACTTTCTACATAACAAACATAAGTACTTTACGTATAAGTACTTTGAAGTACCTTACCGCCCCGGCGGCATCAGTGGTAGTGATCTCCTTTGCATACTACCTATATTTTTATATGAATGGCTGATCTGCCTCCCATTTATTTTGGCTATTTCATGCAGTATACCCCGGGGCGATGTACTACTGGCGGTCAATCGGCAAAAGAGTAAACTTCCATATCGGCATCAACTCAAAATAAAGGACACCGCCACTTTGCTTTCAAATTACTCATAATGTTAAAAGAATACCTTTCCTTAGATTCTCTTGCCTTTCCACGACGTCAGAAAATCACCTTTACTGTCGACGTTTACTACTTTTGGAAATTAGCCATGTACGGATGGAGGATAGTTACGAGCTTCTACAACCGTACACAAGTTCGATAAGTCATTTGTTTTACTCTTTTTATTTTTTAGGTTTGGTGTTCAATTCGACTATAATTGGTGGAAATGTATCTTACCAAAATCACCTTTCTCAGTTCCTGACGCCTGCTGTTGGATTGAACCCTCAGTGGCTGCTGTGTTACCGTGCTTCCATTCACGGCTGGGCTGACAGTACCTTTCACAGCAGGTGTGATGGGAAAAATCACACGGTTACCCTCATCAAAAATGGACAGTACGTGTTTGGAGGATACACCGACATTCCTTGGGGTATGATAAATTTCCCGTTTTGAATCTTTAGCATTGCAATTATGTTCTGAGAAGACCATCAACTACCTTGTAGATTATTAAGATACACTATTTTATCATATGACCCGTATGGCCCCGCGCGCCATTTTCTACGAAAACTATTTAAAAAGGTCCCGTATGAGGGCTGTATGCGTTTAAGTGATAGGGCCAGTAAAATGTGTGAAGCCCTAGTAGGAACGCGTTCGGCAAAATCGATTCGAGTTATTCCATGAGAGGTTGGAAAATTTTGGTTTCTTCAAAATGAGCAATGAAAGTGAGCATTCTGACAGCGAATTTTACTATCCTGGCGAACTGTCCTAAGCAGAGATTATTTCAGTCGCCAACTTACTCCGAAAGCACAGAAAGAAAGTCAACACTTCTAGTCGCAAACTAAATGCAGAAGTTAACCGCTTTAAGCTTATCAGAGCCAACGATTAACAATCAAACGCTTTCAAGAAAACAACTAATCCGGTTGAGCTGTTTAGAACAGGAAAACAGTTTTGAGGCGAAACGTCTTTCAGTGGAAAACATTAAAGAATTTATCGTGGGTCAACAGCAAGAAAACACAGAGTCAGAACCATGAAAAAAACAAAGAAAGACTTAAGATGTGAACGTTTTCGTCAAGTCTCTGGGCGAAGTTGGAGAAACCAGAGAAATTAAAAAAAAAAAACAATAATTGACTTTATGTGTACTTCAGGATAAATTGTTCTGCAGTTTTACTGAAATCAATGTTCTTTGAAGAGACAAAACTGAGTATAAACACGAGTTCATTTAATAGTCGTACAGTTCATCCAGATAAAGGCGTAAAACTCGCTTGTTCAATTCCTGTTAATATAATCTGCGCTACACAACAAAGTCAGCAGACCCGGGGACTGTTTGCAGGAGCCAATATCGATGTAATTACTGTTCAGTCGCTGCTCCTTCCTTGTTCAAGAGAATCCGAGAGGCTGCTTAAGACGACGCCGACATTTTACACTGTCTTCAGATGGAGAAGATTTGCAACAATTTCAATGGAGCATGAAGAAAACTTTTAATAACCATTTGCTAAGTTGTTGATGTTGTCGTTGTTGTTATTGTTGTTGTTGTTGTTGTTGTTGTTGTTGTTTTGTGTGAGATTATACAATATTACTGCATAATCTTAAATAGTCACCGGTCCCTGTTGAAGGTTGGAGGATTTTATGAAACCTGAAAATCTCTTCCCTGATGAGAGTTAATAGTTTTTGAAGATAGTGAAAACTCGAGACGAAATCGGATAGTCGCATTTACAAAGCGGCAGAAACGATGATATTTGACATGTAAATCGCCTTTGCTTCCAGTCAAATCCCTTGTTATCGGCTCAAACAGACGCAGGGACAGGTAAATAACACTGCATTTATGTTGTAAATGATTTTGTTATTGCTGATATAGCGTTCGGGTCCCCTGTGCTTTCGGCGAGTAAGAAGATTTTCTTGAAGGCAAATCGAATGGGAGCTTTAAAACTGCCTACAGGCCAAAATTTAAGTTTTATCTTTTGTTTTTTTAGCGGTGATGCAGTGAATAAAATCCCAACTTGCAGTGTTGCGGTGGTCTCAAACCCTTCGGTGTGCGATGTTTGTGTTTTTAACGCTACGGTGTTCGGTAAGATAAAGTTATTTGCGGTGCTGAAGTTTCTTGTTTGACCTTTCTTGGACCTAAATTTAGCATCCAAACTTGGTTAATCCGTGCTAATTTATGAGAAGCACGCACCATTGTTTTTAACATTATACAGACCAACACTTTCTAGTTAAAATTCAATATGCTTCAGCTGCCAATCCGAAGCTGTTTTCATTAATACATAACTTGACAAGTAACTTTACCACTGCCACGATGTACCTGCAGCTGGACCGAGTTTATTATTGACTTCGTGGCTTTTTTAGCTTATTATGATGTGTTCATTTCGTGGAAAGTTGCTAACGCCGCCTTAGAGTATACAAAGTTAACCAAGGTAAAAGTTCGATTTAACGTACCTGTAATCAACCATGGCTTAGGTCAGTAACCAAGGTTGAGACGATAGATATATCAAGTCCACTTGCGGTCGCATGGTATTTCGCATCCCGTGGAGTCCAGATTGCGTCAATCTCATTTGGTCGCGTTTTTGACAACGTTTGCTTTCATGGCCAAAAAAAAAAAAAAGCCAAATCCGGACCAGCCACGCGGAAAATATATTTGAACGTATGTCTAGATAGTCTGAAGTTCTCTTTCTACCATTTTCAACTTCCGTTCAAAAGGGTTTCAAACCAGAATTGGTTAGCGAAGTCATTAAAAGCGCTTACTCTCTCAGCGTTTTCTAAAAGTTGCGCAGTTTTGAAATTTGAATCACCTGTTAGCAGGTTAAATGAACGGAAACAGAAATTCCATTTAACTAGAGAATGTTGGTCTGTGTAAACCAAACACCTAGAAAGAATGTTCAGCTAGTCAAACGGCTGAGTGAATAACAGTTTATTTATTTTACATGAATGTAAATGATTATGTTTTTTGGGTCCCCTGTGGTCCCAGTTCATTGACAGTAAATAAAAATAACAAAAAGAACTTAGCATTGACGCGGAGCCTGAATTATGAAATTTTTCGAACCAAAGCGAATTTCCCTTTGGGCGAGCGAGATTTTCATGAACGCATATCGAATGGGAGCTTTAAAACTGCCTGGAGGCCCAAATTTAAGATTGTTCTTTGTTTACGTTTTGAATTCATGCCGAGTTAACGTCAAAACATGACATAACAGTCATACTGAACACAAATCTTGCGCAACGAAACACATGTCAGTATTTTACATGGAAATATTTTAATCACGTAGGGGACATGTCACGCACATTTGAATCCTACCTACCAACCCTTATTGCGAACTGAAAGCATTTAAACTTACTTGAGTGATTCAAACGGAAAAACTTGAGTAATGTATTGTCACAAAATCCATTCGAAATGGTTCATCACAATCAAGTCAATAACGAAACAACTGTTCTCGCGGCTTTTCCGCTAGTCACTCGTATGTCACACTCGCAGTCACACTCCTTTAGTTTTCTTCATTGCGTTCTTCCCCACGGATTTCCGAGCAAAAGAGAGACTAATTCGTATAGTGTTATCGTCCGGGTGAGGGTAGTTCTAAAAAGAACTGTTGTTTGACAAAAGAGAGAATGCTCGCAGTCTTTTGACGACATCATGATCAAGAATGTTTAGCTGCTCTCGTGGAGTTTAGGAGCCTCTAGAAGAACGATCTTGTCGATGGGACGTTCCACGGACTGCAGACTTGGTTTTCAGCCCGAATCTCCTCACAAGCCCGTCTCTCTTGTTTGATATTACTTCCAGAATGCGACTAAGGGGCCACAAGTTTTCTATCACGAGTACAATTTCTCCAGTTTCAAAGTAACACCTTTATCTTTGCAGTACGTGATTGCTTTCGCACTTATAGCATTTAAACTCTGAGATACTGGACTCCAACCGAATGGAATAAAACTAAGCATAACCTCAAAAAGTACGCATTGCGGACCTATTTTTGTTTTTTTGTTTTTTTGTTTTTGTTTTTGTTTTTTGACGTATTTCTGACAGCTCTATGCCAAGCTCCTGTTGGCTTTCTAGACATATTTGCTAATCAAACTAAGTACAACTGTAACAGTCTTACGGCTATTGAATGACTTTTCTGCCTGTCTATGACTTCTTCAATTCACGTTTTCACAGCCCTAGTTTATTTTTCCAACATTTCCCGTTAACATGAATTGTAATTGTGTACTTTGAATCTAAAGAAAAACAGAAATGACGAAACGATTCGTGTTTTTCGATGAATTATGAGTTTCTTGCCATATTCCGAAGCAAAGAAATAAATGACAAGCTTTAATTGTGGAATCTTTTTTGTAGTTGTCCTGCGCGCGGCCTTCTGATGTTATGTAGTCGCGTCGAATAAAGGTTGAAACAGACATTTCAAAATTTTCAACACTGAGCGGGTCATATGATAAAATGCTTATTGACTGAGTTGGGCCGACGGGAAATTATTTGAATAGGTTTGAGTAGGCTCCAAGAGTTTTTCTGGTTTATTCTGATTTCAAACCTTTGTTACTCCTCTTGTTATCTGCTAAGCAAACATTCAAGGTACTGACTTAGCATGCAAGGTACTTATTTAGCTGGCTCCACAGAACGTCTTAGCATTTTCAACCTTTGTTAAAAACGTTTCGAGTTGTTAATCTTTCTTTTTTTTTTTTTTTTTCCTGGCATCATTTTTTTTTTTTTTTTTTTTTTCTTGATGTGTTGTTCTTGTTATTCAGATAATAACAGTGCCTGGAGTTATACTTCCAATGCGTTCATCTTTTCACTTCGCAACAAAGAAGATCTTGAACCGTTCAAGAGCATGGTGACGAGTTCAGTGTATGCAATTTACAGGGGCTCAGGTCATGGTCCAACATTTGGTGCAGGGTATGACATCTACATTGCTGACAATGCCAACAGTAACACTGACTCCTACACAAACTTTGGTCACTCTTACTCTGTTCCAAGTAGAGTACAAGACCCGCACACAATCCTGGCTGGGACTAACAAATTCACACCTGATGAAGTGGAAGTGTTTTATCTTGGTTGATTTACCCTAACATCCCTTCATTCACGTTCTCAACTAATTTATACTCACTAGTGAACAAGACTTAAACTTGTTGACAGTTATTTATTTGGTCTTTCATTGATTTATTTTCTCTTACAAGTATCTGCATCTAACTAATTTTGATCTCAGTTTTGGTTTCTTCTTCTTCTTCTTCTTCTTTTTTTTTTTTCACTGTTGTTGTTGTTGTTGTTGTTGTTGTTGTTGTTGGGAAATGATCATTTGTAACTTTAACAAGTCGGCCTCTGCTGATATTTGTTTTCGGGGGGAGGCCGGGGTGGAGGTGAAAGGGATGGGAATCGCCTGTAGCCTACTATGGTCATAGCGTTGGACGCCGGTTTTTTCTGTCTCGATAAGGGACTGGCTTGGATAATTACCGGCGAACTATATTAAGGACAAGCTCTGGCGGTTGTTAACATTTTGATTTGCTCTGTATGCGAGATATTATTGGTAATCCAGACTGCTTTTTACAGTTTGTAAACTAGTTATTTCGCCAGTAAATAGCAGAGAGTCTCAATGGGTCTCACAGTTAAAGGTGTCGTTTTGACGGTCGACGGTAAAATTTTGGGCTGTTTGATGTTGCTTTGTTTTGTTTTGTTTTGTTTTATTTGTTTGTTTGTTTGTTTGTTTGTTTGTTATGAATGAGGGCATTTCATATTGGTTCAAATTTCATTTTAAGTTTAAAAGTCTTTTAATAGTAAATCCTATTGGGACCCTTATAATTCACTGATTGGTAAATTAATAACAGGTCATATTAATTACACGTTACAAATATTATCGTTACAAATTAGCGGAGAATTGCGTACAAATGTTATTTCTCTTTCATTTACCGTGACTATATTAAAAGTATAGCTCTCCCGATATAACAGCGCTTTTGGGTTTATAAAACGGCAGTTGAAAATTTTGAATATTTGGGGCGGCTAGCAGTCCGCTTTTAGTGTAATTTTTTTGCAATATTTCACAAGCGTATTTATTCCATTCATTTCAATGCGAGAGAACAGATTGTCATTGTGATGAATATATAATTTTGAAAATTCCAAATACAAACATTTGTATGCGTTTCATGGTGTCCCACACCAAATGGCGATTTGGTGTTTTTCTGCATTGAATCCCAGATATTTTATTCTCATATCTTTAATCTATTTATAGCAGCAAGAAATATTTACTTTCCCGAGAAAACTTTATTAATTTAATCGCTGTAAAGTCGAACCGCTATAACTAGGCCACGAAAACCTGATGTCGGAGAGCCGCCGAGATCCCATACAAACTCAAGTAAACACGGCGTTTGGATTCACGAATTTACGATCGTTCACGAGATTTTTTAAAGAGTTGATATTGGATTGTTACGGTAAAAACATTTTCGTAAATTAACACGCCACCACTAATCACTTTGTCAGGTGAGCTAGTGAGCATTTTTGGCTGTCATTATTATTTTCAGCATAAATAAGCCACTCGCTAGACAAATTTTTAGGCGTCCGACAATAGGTTTTATGTCCGACTGTAGGTATAAACGCTACAGAAATCCATGTCACAGTTTGAATGCACAGGTTTTAATCATGGTGCGCATAAGCGCGAGAGTGAATAAGCGTAATTATGGGTGTGTGATTCAGCTGAAAAATAAACGAGACAAAATACCTAAGTACAAAAACATAACAACAAAAAACTGATAACGGAGTAAAATAATTTTACAAACTGTGGCGACTGTCCAACAGGATAAACTCTTAGAATAATACTTCAAAGCTCCCAACAGTGAAATGCAGCCAAGAAAACGCGGTAAGAACCAGTAAAACTTATCTGCCAGCAGCTAACAAGCACTGACGAAAATGAATACAAAACTATGCATAACAATGATCGCTAAGTATTAACGAGTAGGTTACATAATCCCCAGGGGTCACGGAGAAATGTGAAAACTCAAACGCAAAGAAAATTCTAGTTGCTACACGACAATTGGTCTTTTAAGCCAACTTACGTTACGCGAATTTTCTCTCAAAAGATACCACTAAAATAAAATGAAAACGAATGCTAATAGCCAACTAATATCCTAGAATTTAGCTGGAAGAAAAATCGAAATAAGAGTGCTTAATATTCGGCAGAAATACGTGATGAAACTTAAGTGTCCAACAATGGGTGCCAGTACCAGATATTCTAACTAGTGGCCGTAACATCGCCGTAAAGTAACAGTCTCTTAATTAGCAGCTGTTTGACTGGGCATGTACTTAATTGACAATAAGAAAATGGTTGATGTTACATAAAACGTAGATAATTTTACGATAAACGCAGAAATTCTCGCTCACTCATTGGCTAATTTTCATTGTCAATAAGCAAACAGGGACATGAATTCACAATTTATTCGATGCGTGAACGAGCGAAGACGGTCAATTTGACAATTTGTTATTGTAAAAAGCAAATTGACGTCAGTTTTCCATGCGTCTGTCCTGTTATTAACAATGAATTTCGTCATAACATTGTCAAAGTAGCTGTGGATCCACAAGGTGATAGCTGAGTGGATCCGCAAACTACTTTGACAATAACAGGGCAGACGCATGAAAAACTGACGTCAATTTGTTAAACAGAGGACTCGTGTATCATGTCGTGAGTTCCGAAAGTAACGATCCCCACCCTATGCCAAGCAGCCATTTCTTTCGGCCCTTAAAAAAGTGCCGAATTTGATTAACTCGAGCACTCAGTTTTAGTTCAGATGGAAACTGGAAAACTGTAAAGTTAGATAAGCATTTTTGCACTTGCAGAGATTCACTTGCAGGTAGATTTTTCCCTGCAGTTGTTACATTTAAAAATAAGACTTCTGAAAAATACAGTAAAAAACCGCGTGTAAGGACTTACACTTTTTGAGAGTTTGACAAAATAGGTTCTTGTTCTTGCCAATTTGGGCGAAGTAGTTTATTATAATTAGGTTCTTAATGTCTATGAAGGAGATACAGTTGTTGACAGCCAAAAAAAAAAAATAATAATAAAATAAACTTGACTGTAACCCAAGAACCTGCTTGATCTTGCTTGGCTAAACAGGTTCTTATATTTGTGGGTACAAAAATGACAAATTTCTGCCTACAGGTTCTTAAACCACTAGGTTCTTACACGCGGGTTTTTACTATAGCTTACGCCGAAAGTAACAGAGATTGTTACTTATTCGAAATGCTACGGCAGGATGAGGTCTTTACATTGATAAGACAGGTTTATACCGAGTCGATTATGCATGGATGTTATTTCCATTTGTAACCAAAAATCACAAATACAAACATGTAAATAACGTTTAGTCCTTGTGTAATGCAATGGCTTGATAAACACAGTAAACTTTCTTCGCAATTCTGCAGACGTAATGAGTTGAATTTGTGTTTACCGTAGTCTCGATTTCTTCCCTGCGGACTGTTCGTTTGTTTTTGCGCTTCACCATCTCACGATCCGCTAAAAGAATGATTTTCTCTTAAGCGGATGCCCAATCTGTTTTCACTAGGGGCTAAGAGGACTCTTGCTTTGTAGTCGATTTCTTTCTTTCTTTTTTTTTTTTTTCGCTAAGTTTCATTATGAAGTAAATTTGCCAAATTCTGTTGTGCTTCCTTATTTTATTAATCTTAAAGTCTTTTAATCAACAAAAACAATGACACGAATTAAGGTTGCATGTGTGGACTATCTGACAAATTTACTGTATTGTATTGTGAATACAGAAACGTAATGAAAAGCAGATAGGCTGCCAGTAACATTCCGGTCATACATTAAACGTAACGGAGTGGAGAATGTTAGTGACGTGATGCTTTACGGGCCTGGTGGTTCATAGATGGGATAGAGAGCCAGCGACGCAATTCATACAATTAGTTTGCTTAGCGGTGTTCACGGTAATCTCATGAGCGAACGTTGAGATGGGATGTTTGGAAAATTTAGCGAGAATTGTTGCCGTGAATATTGCTAACTTGTTACTGTCTTTACTCAAATAATACAAAACGAAAGTCGCTAAAACCCTTATTTTTAGCTTTCATGACCCACAGAATATGATAGCGCTTGTGTCTAAACGTCCAAGTGATATCTATAGGAAATTTGAAGTCTGTGGCAAACTGCTAGACAGTCTTGTCCGAATACAGGGATCATTACCGAATTGGCAGGATAAAACTAGCTGAACGATTGAACGGCTGTGTTTTCTTTACCCACTTTTGTATATAATCGTGTCTTTGCCAAAATTCTCGATTATGATTGGTTGTCTGCGCGCCTATTTGTCACGAAATCGCCCTAACATGAAGATATCTTCCTTGCTATGGAAAAAAAAAATTAAAATAGCAAAAAACAAAAAAAAAATCATCTTAGCAAAAACAGAATGAGAAATTGAGAGCGACAATGATTAAAAGTTTCCTTTTTTTTGCTTTGTTTGTTTGTTTGTTTGTTTGTTTTTTTACAGTCTAAATGGGTGGCATGAGTTGTCATTAACAAATTAGTTCAGTTGTTTAGCAAAGATACACAACACCTTAAAACAACACATATCTATAAAGGTGGCCAGACACAAGGGGTCATGTTGCGGGGCCATGTTGCAGCGACTTGTTGCAGCGACATGTTACAGCGACAAAAATGTGTGTAGTACACATTGAGGCGACATGTAGTGTCTCAAAGCATGCTGGGCATTACCAAAACTCTGCACCATGCGGTCAGTCCGTTCACACGAGGGGACATGTCGCTGCAACATATCCCTGGGAAATGTTCCCGCAACATTTTCATGTGTGTGCAAATGTTGTGATTTTGTCCCTGCTACATGTCCCCACTACACGTCCCTGCTACATGTCGCCTAAGTGTGCACTACGCAAGTTTTTTTGTCGCTGCAACATGTCGCTGAAACATGTCCCTGCAACATGATCCGTCGTGTCTGGCCTCCTTAAGGCTTTTGTTCGCGTTAAAAGAAAATTATCATAAAAAGCAAGTTATCTATTTACATTAACATCAAATATTTTAACCTGTGTAAGTAGTCGAAGATTTTTTCGTGGCGTCCCTTCAGGTCACCATGAAGATGATGTTTATAAAAGGAGCGCAAAAACTATACACTGGTTAAAACGTTCAATTCACTCTAAAGGCAGCTAAACAAGGTTTAATTAGATACTTGATTCGGGATCAATTGCTGATTGAAGTTATTTTATCTCCCGCAATTGCACCAAACTAAAAAAAGACCAAATATACATATAAAACATTGTCATTCTTTGCACTGGGCATTCCTTTTTTTTTGACTTCTATGCTCCACGATTGACCATGAATTAACTCCAAGTTACCTGCTCGCTGTTCACGCCTTTATGTATCGAAAGAGAGGAAGTGGAACATTTTAAGAGCCACTGCCTGTAAATATGGAGAATCCAACGACAGGTCGGGAAATTCGGATTTTCTGTTATTGCGTCAAAAAGACCCTTTTGGTGATCTATTTTCAGAAATATACTTTCAAAGTTCCAGCCAGTTCACATTTTTTGTGAAATCTAGGAAAGTTTGAAATACCGCTTAATCAACCAAGATGGCCGATGAAATTAATGCAAAATTGCACATTTTCAACAGGCCAGTACAGAAAGAAGGGATTCTCCATATTTACAAGCAGTGGCTCTTAAGTAAGCAACTTTAAGTAAGTAAGTAACGTTATTGAAGTACCCGACTAAAATTGCAGTACCAAAACCACTGTATGGGGACACCATAACATAATTTTAGGGTAAATTAACATCGATTGACTCAAACTGTAGCGTTCGATGCCAGAGGATTTCAATTTCTGGGAATTTCTTTCCTATGTCAGATGTTTACAATTAGTACAGTGGAACTCCGTTAATACGGACACCAAAGGGACATGATAAAGTGTCCGCATTATCCGGGTGTCCGTATTGAGCAGGCTAATTTAAGAGAAAATATATGAGCTTTTTAGTTGTCGGGACAAAGAAAACTGTCCGTCAGAAGCAGGTGTCCGTATTAAGCGGGTGTCCGTGGAGCGGGGTTTCACTGTACTTGAGTCTTTTACATCACCTTCTTTTCTGTCACTCTTGCTCTTTGATACCACGCTTGACACTAGTACGGCTGCAAGGTATGTTGCTTATTTCATTTCATTTTGTTTTTGTTTTGTTTTGTTTTGTTCTTTTTTTTTTTATTTTTTGTTCTTTTCTTTTCTTTTTTCTTTCTCTCTCCCTTTCTTTCTTTCTTTCTTTCTTTTTTTTTTTGAAAATGAAAACGAGTCAATAAAATTTAATCGTTTTGGTCATGTAACCTACATGTATCTCCATTCTGTAAGACGTTTCCTATTAAGGTATCAGTATACGCCAAATGACCATAATTCGTTCTAGCCTTTTTTCGGTCGGACGTTTCACGCAAACCCCAGTTAAGTATACATTTTCTGAAAGCTTAAGAATTATAGACTACGTACATATATTCATTAAAAAATAATAAAAAGCTAAGGTTTTCCGAATATCGCGCCATATTTCCCAAAGTACAGAGGTTCACCAATCAAGTTCTTTTCCGGTCGGATTTGAGAGGGAGGACGCGATCAACATCGCTATGTCTTCTTAACACCTTTTTCTAAAAACCATGTCGGGAATTTCGATTACTTGTCTGGTTTGTTTTTTACACGCAGTTAGACTTTGAGTTTTGCTCAAACATGCATTCTCTTCACGAAATAGTCGTAACTTTTGAAAGAAGCAAAAAATAAAAATTCCCCGACATGTTTTTGTCTTTTTTTTTTTTTTTCCTTTTGCTGATTATCGGCCAACATTCTCCCCAAATTTCAGAGAAAAACGGTGAAAACTCGCCGGAAACGAACTTAAAATGTATGCTTCATGCACTAAAACGTTCGTTTCGAGATACGAAGGAAAATATACTTTGGTGTGTTCTTCCGGTGTAATGAGATAATAGGGAATTTAAGATTGAAGACTACCGTTGATCGGCTACGGTTGGACGAGCAGCTGTATGCCCTTAAAGGAACTGAGTCGAGTACGAAAGTTTTGGCGGGAATGTTGCCCCTTGCCGCATTTAAGATGCCGTAGGACAACACACTGCGGTTGAACGCAACTCCATAAAAAAAAAAAGAAAAAAAAGAAAAGAAAAAAGAGAAAAAAATTGGAAAAAATGTCATTTCAAGATGTTCAAGATACGTTAGTTTGCTCGTTTGCTGCTTGCCACATCAGCGAGGAGGAATTTTGTAATTCTTTACGAGGAATATCAGTCAGCGAATTTGTGTTTTCCTTACTGGGAGTACCAGCCATTTCGTCTGGATGATTTGGATAATAGCGAATGCAGAGCAGATTTGAAAGTGGAAAAGGAGGACATTCCTAGATTAGCCACAGCTCTTCAAATCCCACGCTTTTTACGATGTTCTCAAGGTACAATTTGCCCCGGAGAAGAAGGTTTGTGTTTGCTCCTACGAAGGCTTTCTTACCCATGTCGTTACCACGATATAATCCATCAATTTGCCAGACCAGTACCCGAACTCTGTATAATAGCAAATAAAGTGCTTAACTGGATGGACGACACTCACGGTCATCGTCTTGCCACTTGGAACAACCAGCCGTTTTTGTCGCCTGCCAATCTAGAGCGTTACGCGAGAGCCATCACAAGAAAAGGTAGCCCTTTAATAAACTGTTTTGGTTTTATCGATGGGACGGTGCGCGAGATACCTAGACCTGAGCAGCACTAACGTGTATTATACAACGGGCATAAACGAGTCCATGCTCTGAAATTTCAATCCGTTGCAATTCCCTATGGACTTATAGCCCACCTTTACGGTCCTGTCGAAGGACGGCGTCATGATGCTGGGATGTTGAAAGAATCTGGTCTTTTGAACATACTGCAAAGAGAAGCGCGCACACTCAGAGGGGAGCCTCTGCCTCTACGGAGACCCTGCTTACCCTCTTCGCCCTCTGTTGATGGGCCCATATCGTGATGCTGACGTGCTGGTAGTTACACCAGAGATGAGGGCTTTTAATACCGCTATGAGTGAGGTTCGTGTCTCTGTTGAGTGGCTCTTTGGGGACATTGCAAAATATTTTAAGTTTATTGATTACAAGAAAAACTTCAAACTCGGTATGAGTGCAGTAGCCAAGCAATATATCGCGAGCGCACTTTTCAGAAACATTCTTACATGTTTATAAGGCAACACAACATCCGAATTCGTTCAGATTAAACCTCCAACACTTATGGAATATTTGGCACGATTAGTCACACTGGGTGTTTGCCCACCGTTAGTGTTGGAGGTTCAAACTCGAAGAAATTGGATATTGTTTGACCAGTCAAGTAGTTTTTCATTTGATCAGTTCCGAGTACAGCGCCATGTCACTATACAGTATACATGGTTGTGTGATCACGTCATCATGATAAACACTGTACAGTATTCAAAGGGTCATCTACATGTTGTTAATGTTTTTGTTTATTGTAATAAAGATCACAATTTTAGATCATTTTCACCGTTTGTAATTAATGTTTACTAATCATGTCTTGATTTTGGAAGTAGTAGCTGAATCAGCAGTAGCAGCAGCAGTAGTGCAGCGGCAGCGGCAGCGGTAGCGGTCGCGTAGCGGTGAGGTAGCGTAGCGGTGAGGTAGCGTAGCGGTGGTGGTAGCGTAGCGGTGGCGGCGGTGGCGGCGGTGGCGGTGGCGGCGGCGGCGGCGGCGGTGGCGGCGGCGGTGGCGGTGGCGGTGGCGGTGGCGGTTGCGGGGGGGGTGGGGGGGGCGGGGGGGGTGGCGCTGGCGGAGGAGCTCGCGGAGGCGGAGGCGGGGGCGGCGGAGGGGGCACGACCGGCGGAGGAGGCGGG
>Ga0126338_10000857_pt1 | contig 18095 bp, 9 predicted proteins | sample OrbCmetagenome_2_FD_92529 | JGI IMG/M metagenome (GOLD analysis project Ga0126338, IMG submission 92529) | Coral microbial communities from Petempiche,Puerto Morelos, Mexico - Orbicella C C metagenome | ecosystem: Host-associated > Invertebrates > Cnidaria > Coral | place: Petempiche,Puerto... | reverse complement strand
AAGCAACCGCGGACATCATTCTTCACGCACAGAAATCAACCGACAATGACGGCAAAATCAACAGTACAGCCTGCTCAATCCAGTGAATAATTATTAGATTAATATTTATTAGTTGCACATTTTGTGTGGACTTCTTGGCACACATCTGTCGTTCATTTCAATTTGTTAGCAGAGAGCTAAATCAGTTCCGTCGGGAACTTCAGTAACTTTAGCATAAAATTGATTGTATTGTTGTCTTGAAAGCTCTTTTTGTAGTGATATGTCGGCGTTTTTGTTTCTAAAAGACTGATATCGGAACGTGGAACGTGCAAAAATTCAAGAAAGTTGAAAGTTAACGAAGTTAAATACTTCAAATCGCAGATTTAGCCACGAGAGCTGGTATTTTCAATTAATATACCAGGACTGAATCTTTCAACCGATCACGTGATGTTATTTACAATTCCTCCCTCTTTTGATGCCGAAATTCGACTTGTCTTGCAGTGATCAAGATTACAGAAACGTTCCTTGGCTTACTTAGTTCCAATGAACACTTCATAAAAAGCGTCTTTTCAATTCATCCCCACGATATCTCCCCTATCCATACTGAAGTAAAACAATCTGCTATACATTTTGTGATTCGTTTCCCTTATTTTCTCCAAACGATACAGGAATAGTGCATTTGTAAATTGACGAAGCTCTCTTACAACATGCACATGCAATTCAACTCAGTCAGTTTCATGGTCTTATTTTTTTATGCTTGTACAAAGGATTATCGCACCTATGGCCGCCCGACACTTATTCGTATGACCATTGTCATTACTATAACACTCGTTTACTGTTACTCGTTTTATATTTAAAATTGCATCGTTATTTATTTATTTTTCTCAGGTAGTGTTTTCACTATATTTAACCAAGGACATGTAAAGTATTATTTATAGAAGCCTGAGGAAAATTCAGTGCAAGTTTTAATCAGCAATGTTTAATCAGCAATGTTCACTACGTGCAGGTTCGTGCAGTGTGAAATGTACCCTAATAGATATAAATATAGTCACTTGAATTGTCGTTTTAACGTAACGAGCACCACGGGTGGAAATGTTGTTTCCTTGCTTTTATGGCTGGACGTAACCACTGAGCGGAGCTAGTGAAGTTTGATCTCCCCAACACGCAATAGCACACTGTATGACAACATGCACGAAGCACTGACTTTGGTAAAGCCGTATGAAAAGTTTGTTTCTGTTTTTTGGAAAATAAATGACATGTATTGTCTACTCAGTCTCTTTATACTTTGAACGGGTTCTTAGGTCAGTTCTTTTTACAGTGAATGTTCTTCTCTTTCTCGTAGTGTCATATCTAGGTTTGCATGCATTAGCGAGTTCGACCAGCTCTTGTTTCTAACAGGAAAGCACTTGAGGTTTTGAAGATCTTCCAAAGATGTGTTATTAGTTTACACAAAGTGCATTTTATGGAGATTATCGGATCTTGACCGTGAAACCGACCTTTAGATCAAAAAGTGTTCTGTAAAGAGATATCGACGAATCGACAACGGCGAAGATTCATTTATTATTATTTCACGGGTCTTGACCTCCGGTGGTACGGGTCGACTCCGTGTGAATTGAATCGAATCATCGAGTACCTCAGACGAATAGACTTAGTTTGGGTGTATTGGGCATGGATGGCCAAGTACGTTAAGAGACGCGCCAATTGGCTTTTAAAGGGCGCCAGATAGATTTGCTCTGATTTGTTAGAGCATGTTGTGCAATGGTAATGGTAAAGGTTTTGAACTTCTTTTTCTACGTCCAAGGGTTGTACATACTTTATGGATGCATAATACACTATCTGTATAAAAATACTGCAGTTGTAGTCAGGCATAGTAATAAAATCTTAAAAGTTGTTGTCACTGACTTAAAAATCTTAAAAATAGACGTTTCAGCTAAAATACTATAACCTTCTTCAGTGATGAAATGAATGTTAACGGCGTCTAAATGTAAATGAGATGTTTTATAAGAATGTGAGGAACTCGCTAGGGATTAATTTAGCATTTTGTAAATGTCTGGAATATGCGCGTGGGACAGCGGTCTATGACCTTGGAATTATTAAAATCAAATTCGTGTTTGTTTTTCATACAGTGTTGCGCCAAAAGAGAGTTCTTGTCACATGTGAGGACGGCTCTTTTATGTTCTTTTGTTCTGGATCTCAGTGCTCTAGATGTTTGACCGATGTAAAGTTTTTCACAGTTTTTACAATTGATTTTATACACGACACCAGTTGACAGGTCTTGATCGAATTTGTCCTTCGGTTTCTTCAGGATCGAACCAACCGTCGACGGGTTTACGAGCAACATTTACGTCGAATTGTCCCAAAGTTCTTGCAATTTTTTCAGAAATTCCTTGAAAATATGGCAAAGTAACAGAGCCTCTGTGGCTTTGTGGCTGATTATTTTGGGGCTGATTTAATGCTTTAGGTGGTTTGGTTCTTTGGCAGCCTTTTAAGAATTGGTCCGTGTTCACCATTGGTTTTGAGTGCGTCCACCACGTGTTGTACTTCGGACTTTTTGTCTTCGTCAGTCGACGGAATATTCTTTGCTCTGTCAAGAAGGGTTCTTGCCACTGAGCGTTTGTGCAGCCAGAAACGCTCAGTGGCCAGAACCCTTCTTGTGACAAGAACTCTCTTTTGGCGCAACACTGTATGAAAAACAACCACGAATTTGATTTTAATAATGTCACGGTCATAGACCGCTGTCCCTCGTGGTCGCGTAGATTGTTCTTGGAAGCGTGGCATGCCATTCGCGAACCGAACTCAATTAATGACCACGCGCATATAACTCCTTTTTATTGTAAAGTAATTCATAATTCAGCTGCTCCAGCGGCTGCAATGAGTTTGCTAATAAAATCTATCTATCTATCTATCTATCTATCGCATGCATATTCCAGACATTTACAAAATGCTAAATTAATCCCTAGCGAGCCGAGTTCCTCACATTCCTATAAACATCTCATTTACATTTAGACGCCGTTAACATTTATTTCATCAATGAAGAAGGTTAAAGTATTTTAGCCGAAACGTCTATTTTAAGATTTTTAAGTCAGTGACAACAACTTTTAAGATTTTACACTATCTGTACTTTACCAGAACCTTCTGTCGACCCTCTCTATCCCAGTAAGGTTAAAAGCTTATTTAGGTTCTGTCCACACTACGGGGGGAGAAATTTGAAAACGCAGCTTTATTATTTCTACGGTTTAGCCTGCCGGCCACACTAACCGTCACGAAAACGGAGCTTTTCGAAAACGCTCTTCAAACCGAAGGAATTTGAAAACGCCGGCTTTGCGTTTTAGACTGGACGGAAAACATTTTGAAAACGAAGCTTTATGAAAACGATGACATTGCGATAATCATGATTTACCTGCCCTTTTCCTCCAACACAAATCCAAAATGACCGTTGATTATTGCGTTTTCGAATTTTCTCCGGCGTATTTTAGACGGGACGTTATTTAAGTATCTCGCCTTAAATTACAACGAGCAAGCCCTCCAATCAAATGGCCTCCAATCAAACAACCGTTTGGTGCGTGCGAATGTTTGAATTGCAAATCACACGTGTTAAGATAAGATAATGTGTGCAGTACAGTGAACAGTTATCAATGGTTGAATTTGTATGACTTAATAAGCTTTGGTTATTTTCGCATCGCCACATGTGTTAAGCTGTCCTGGCAGTTGTTTATTTAAATGTTCCTGAAATCGATGGCCTTGTGGTGATATAGACAGAAGGGGAGCGTAGGGGCCTATTAGAAACGGAAAAACCGCGGAAAAAATCGCCGAAAACCGCAATAAATTTCGCCCAAAACCGAAATGAAAGCCCCACTGACAAAGCTTTGGTAGGCGTCACAATCTCTCTTTCCGTTATTTAATTTTTATACGTCTAAACTTGTTTTACTTTCCGAAGTTCTTTCAGCTGGTTCCCCCGTTAGTGCAGAACTCATTTGATTATTTTTTTGGTAAATCAGCTCTACAGAGCTATAGCAATGTGAAACTAGAAAAATTGCAAAGTAAAATAATTTTAGGTGCTTTTTGTTTGAAAGAAACACATTTTGAAGTTGCCTTTTGATTGCCATTGTCAGAATTTTCACTTGTGTAGGCACAATGGCAGCCGTATTTTACAACCAAACTACTTTATTTTACAAACAAACAAACACTCTCTCCTTTGCTTTTATTCCACGTGAACGGAGCGAGTGAGCGCAATGTTATTCCCGCGACAAAAAGGGGAGACAACTCGCAATCGAGCTGTAGAAACTCGATGGTCCTCCGTCTAAGGCCAAAGTCCACAAGATGTTGTCCCAGCCGCGTGATACTTGAGAAATAGTCTTTTGCTTTGATGTTATCTTCAGCTATTCATAGTCTGCTTGGCAACTTTTTACGACCCAAATAACGACTGCTAAACAGACTGGGCTTGTCATGCATTCCTCTAAGAGAAAGTCTGGGTAGAAGGCTATATAAGTGGTCCCTTAGAATTAGAGTTTTAGCGCGACTGTAGGGTGCAACTTGGCAAAACCAGAAAAACAGTAACATGCATTGGACATGAAAAAAATCCGAAAAATTGCCATCATTGCTGACAAAAACCGAAAACCAAAGACTGGATTGGAGAGCTTTTTTGGGCAAACGGTTTCAAAAGGCCGCACTTTTGAAACCGTTTTTGAGAGCCTCCGTTTTCATCAGCGTTTTTCCGGGTCGTTTAAGTGTGGACGATAGACGAAAAGACATCAAAAAGTGTGATCGTAGCCTTAAATCAGATGAGATGCCGGATTAAATTGAGCTCAGCCCAATAACCGTGCGTCGTTTCAATTGATTTAATACGCAGCTCTTTGGAAACGAGAGTAATCAACAATAATAACGAGTAGCGTCAAAAATATTGAACGAAAACCCGTTGTTAAACTGGGAGAAACATTTTTTTTAAGGATGCCTCCATTGAAACGACCGCCCGGTCACCGACATCGTTTTGGAGAGACCATGCCCCGAAGAACACCCTAAAGCTGAAAAACTCGGGCTTCGTTAGCGAATAAGGCCACAGTGTCTGTAAGCCCAAACATATTGCAATTAGATCTTTGAAGTGAAATGTTCTCTGCCAAATATTGTTTAAGTAGACCTATTAAGTGAATTTAGTCAACTGGAGAGGTTCCTTAAAGTCAGAACAAGTTTGCATTTAGCGACCAAAGTTTCACGCGCCTTGCAGCCGCAAGATGGCAGGATTCGATGTCCCGTGGACAGAAATCTTGAAATTTTTTTAACTTCCCATATTAATTTTTTTGTTCATTTTTGGACAATGTGTTGATAATTGTAAATAAAATCTGTCTCTGGAAAGAAAAGTAGGGGTCACCGAAGGTCCAAGATCGTTAAATCCAAGCATTATCTCGATTGATTAAATGGAATCCAATGTTTATAAAATTGCAATTGCAGTGAAAGTGAACTTTAAAAAAAGCTTCGATTTCTTGGGAAATGAACCATATTGTTCTTTTATTTCCCCGTGAGTCTCATTACAGTAAATTGTTAGTATACGCTGAATTGAATCTGAGTTCGTCATCTTGGAGAATGACATATCACATGTACTTCTGGTGAAAAGCTATGAACATGCGATGAATAAAGTAAAGCCTGCGAATAGAACTTACGAATAGAGCCTTAGAGCCTGTGAATAGACCCACTTCTAACACCAAAACGGCTGGAGCGATGACAGCCTGCTGCATCGACAGGCTAGGAAAATGTTTACTTGTGAGATAACATTTTGTCATTTATGTATCGATATGTATCATTCACGTATGCCCGTTGTCACAAGTGCCTTCAGAAACTTTAAAAAATGTGCACAGTTTTCATTTTGAACCGAATTTGAACTGAATTCCTGTTTCTATGCTAGCCTCACGCGGATTCTTCACATTTCTCCTTCGATGGTTCGATGACCACGAGATAGGCCGGCGTATGAAAGGGCAGACAGTTCTGTTTGCGCCCCTTGATGACATTTTGAGTTGTAATACTCCACGTGGAGACTGTGGATATCTTGTACATTCTTTGTGTCAACAGCATCATACTTATCGTCATCATCATCATCATCGTCATCTTGTTCACCTTCTTCATAAGTCAAAGTGATAACTCCACTCTCGTTTACGGCGCTGAGGACAGTCGGCATATCAATCTGTCCTGTTTGAAGTTGATTTGTAAGGACATTCGATTCAATCAAGTCAGGAATTTCACCATGGAAATCACTTAGAGGTAGAAGCAAAGCCAGACAGCAAGAAAAGGACCACTGCGGATTTTTACGCCATTCCTTGAGGTGACGATACAAAAACGCCACGTACTGAGCTGAAAGCAAACGAGAAATCGAAATTTATTTATACCCAGAAAGAAAAGGAAGAAAGAAGAAATAATCAAATCATTCCTCCCCTGCCAGAAGGCTTCAACCTGATAAGGCGTCGGTTTCAGGTTTCTTTAGGAAATAAACTCATCCCCGTTTTGCTAGTGGGTAAAAGTCATGCACTTAAAAAAATGACCGGCCTACCAGTCAAGTGACTGAATAACAGACTGACTAAGTAACACATGCTCGCTTAGTAATTCTAGTACCATCTTACCAACAAGTAAGCCAATCACTAAACTGTTCGCTCCAAGTATTAATATCCTGAATAAGATCGCGTCCGTGTATGGGTCAATCGAACTAGGTTTTATCTGCTCTGCGGGAATTCTGCTCACAGCTCCAACACCCAGGTTGACAACAGTAACAGCCAGAGATATCGTCATTAATCTGTTGTCGGTCGAATCTTGTATAGGTTTGATCCAAGCAAAAAGCATTCCGTACATTCCAGCGATGACCCATGCCAAGCCAATGTATGACCTGCTCTCTTGTCCCACAAGAATCAAACCAGATGTTAGGATAACTTTGCGAGACATTTCAACAAATTCCCAATACCAGGAACGAGGATTGTAGTTTTCAAAGAGGAAACGCAATCCTGTGATCGTTTCCTTGCCACAACCTGAATCCCGAAGTGTCTCCGCATCCGCCGTTGCTAGTCTTTGCTGTTTCCAAATAGCGACAAATGAGATGACAGGGAGCGCGACGACATAGGTAGCTGAAAAGTACGTTCCAATGAGTAAATGGTTGTATTGTGTACCTTGGCATTGTATGCTGTAATCTGCCCTCATGAAATTGTTACAGAACTCTTCTTTCTCGTCTCTGCAAAGTGTCCGGCAATTAAGTGGAAGGACATTGACGGTTTTAGAAGATGTACTCAGGTAAGTCACATACAAGAAGAAAAACACATTTCTGTACAGGAATTCTTTGGTCTCTGAGATGTTTCTTAACTTTTCGGTGTCGTCCGTGTTTTGATCTCTTAATATGATCACTTTACGTATTCCGTAAGCGACAAAAGAAAAACCAATGACGAAAGAATTCAGGGACATCAGTGCAAACAAGCTTCCAAAAGCATCAACTTTTAATCCCGGGAAAAGGCAGTGAATGGGTGCCACCTGAAGGACATCCATCTGGAGTATTCCTGAATATTTGGCGATTGCTTGCAAGGATCCCGGCCAATTTATGTATGAGAATGTTTGCAGTAAACCATACGTAACCTGATAAAAGCCAATCACGATCTTAAGTTTAATCAAAAGCACATCTATCAAGGGCTACCTTCCATCCTCCTCAGTTTTTCTTTTCCTTGCTCTAACCAAAACAACAGTGATTATCAAGACAATGACTACAACTGACAACTGCGCCAGCATCCACGTCTTTGTTGAACATTTTTTGCACGCCTGCAATTGCTTATAGTATCCTGAACTGCAAACTGCACAGAGTGGACCTTCATAACCGTCCGCACACGGAGAATCTAAATCACCTTTGCAAGACTCTTCAGTAGGACACTTGTAAGGGATTGGTATCGGATAAGGGAATTTTACACTGGAAGCATCTAATTTTGGTGACGATTTTAAGAGATTTGAAATAAATTTTCTATAGAGGTCCTTGTGTGTCACGTTTCGCCATTTCCACCAATGACCAGATTTCAAAGAAGCATAATCATCTTGGCATTTCAGTCCAGTTTGTCCACATTTGTAACATTGTTCGAACATATGGGTTCGGTAAAATCCCTCCAAACATTTACAAGCTCGATATCCAGCGAAGAAATCAGTTTCTGTTCCTGTTGACGACGAAGAATTAAAGAATCATTACTACTTCAAACTATCTGCAGATCTAATCAAGTCTATCGAAGTTTGAGCCCCCACTTTTATGCAGGAGGAACACCCCAAGTCACTTGATTTTGTCAAGCCCTTGACCAGAATTCCCTGTGCTTGGTGTCCTGACATTTCGTCTGTGCATGTTGCTAGTTTTAACCGAAGAAACCTCACTTCTATTCGCCAGAGTAACCAAGGCAAAGCAAAGTTTGTCAGGAAGTTTTCCGAAGTTATTATTAGTATTATTATTAAAATACCATGGTAATTTTTGGATCTTTGTCAGGTTCACTTAAACGTATTATTAATTTTAATTCAAAGATTGATTCAGCTGTTGCTACAATGCAGTGTCACTTCACCTGGTCCCCAAACAACTTCTCGCAAAGTTTGGAAGGAAATAGTGCTATATCTTGTTGTGATAATTATATGGTTTGTAGTTTTTATGACATTTCAAAATAATTTAGAGAAAAATCGAATTAAATGAAGAAAGGCGTACTGCTGTAGAAAAGGCTGATTTTCAAAACATGGGCACCAGAATGGAGTTACTCACCCTCTGGACAAGATTTGCAATCTTGAACTTGTGTCCCTGGTGTTTTGTCAAAGTGAACAAAAGAACCATTTGGACATTTCTTGCAGCTTGTTTCCACGTAGCCGACATCGTCGGAATAAAATCCTCCTGAAACCGAACAATATCGTTTTTATTTTGATTTCATTAAAACATTTTAACAGATGGACAGTGACTGCAGAGAGTCTTCACTCTGACTTTGAGCACTATTGCGCTATACAAGAACGACCAATTCACCATGCGTAGTGCGATGGCCAGCTGTGATTGGAGGAATTCCATTCACTAGTTTCCGCAAGGGAAAAGCATAGTTAACAAGGTTGGTGTTGCTGTTCTTTCGTAGCCCAACAGCCACATAGGTCTCCTGTTACCGTGTTTCTTGAAGGTGGGTATGTACGCCTCAAGAATTTTCCTCTCAATTCATTTTACGTGCAGATAATCTAAAAACTGGCTCAATACCTGCTGAGCATTTTATACATCCATCCTTCCCTCTTGAGGAAAAGTTGGAGAAAGTTCCAAGCGGGCATGGCCGAAATGACCTCTCCTTAGAATTGGCATTGTATGGAAGTTCTCCAAATCCAGAGGCAAGGAGAGCAGCTCTTAAGTATGCACCGTCATATAAATAGATGTTGGGAACTCTGATAGCTTCTGCTTCAGAATCAGGATTCCTATGAAAGAGCAGTTTGCTTTTGTTGTCAGCGCTTTGTAGTTACACAAAAGATGAAATCGCACTTTCGTTCCCAGTCTTCCCTTATGAAAAAAATGTAAGACCCTGCCTCTTAATAATATTTTCCCATAAGAGAGACTAGGGACGAGTCGAAGACCTTTATCCCAGCAGCAAAGAGTACAGTATTGCCTTTACACCTGGACAGGATGCTAGTCCGTCGCAGTCTATTAATGTACTTTAGCATTTTATCTTGTATTCCTGAGAGATCAGTGCCCATCTACGCTCATGCATGGATTATAACATAACTCATCGTTAATCTCTTTACAAGGCATCCCTCTAACATATCACTGTCTCAACACGCCAGTAGCATAATGTCCAATACAATTATGCCTATAACTGATTTCTGTTCTGCATTTAACGTGTGGTGGACAACAATTTCTTGAGGTTGAGTTTGCCTGTCAACAACTGGGCTTAATCAAAAACAACAATATAAGCCTACGTGGTTCCTCTAGAAAGCTGCGCTAGCTCAAGTAAACATGGGGTATGATCAAATAAACGAGAACCATGTGAGAGCCAGTCTGAGATTGGGATGGATTTATCTGAGGATTAATTAACTTTGGAAAAGGGCTCTCCCACAGAGGTCTCTCTGCATGCTATCATTATTAAATACCACTGCTGTACATGTACTTCGCCACCACGGGTCAGGACATAAAAATCGTTACGAATATCAATAGCCACAAATATTTTGAGCTGGGAATCTAGAAAATATCCGAGATAATAAGCTGATTTCTCCATTTGCGAAGTTTTTTTCGTATATAGCCGAAGGAACATCCGAAACTATAAGGATCGCATATTTACTGCAAGCTATTACATGTAGCCACTAATGGAACCTCTTCCATTGGTAATTCTTGGCGCACCTGTTAACTGGCTGGTACGTTCTGGAGACTCTGCTTATCAAGTCTACGGGGCGCACCGTTACCATAGCTAAGTGTACAACCAAGTAACATAATTTATGTCTATGTCTACGTCTACGTCTACGTCTACGTCTCGGTCTGGGTCTGGGTCTGGGTCTAAGTCTAGGTCGAGGTCTAGGTCTAGGTCTACTCTGGGTCTAGGTCTAGGTCTACGAATGGGTCTGGGTTTGAGTCAAGGTCTAGGTCTAGGTCTGAGTCTGGGTCTAGGTCTAGGTCTAGGTCTACGTCTGTGTCTAGGTCTGGGTCTGGGTCTGGGTCTTGGTCTTGGTCTAGGTCTGCATCTACGTCTACGTCTGGGTCTAGGTCTAGGTCTACGTCTGGGTTTGGGTATAGGTCTACGTCTGCGTATACGTCTACGTCTGGGTCTAGGTCTAGGTCTACGTCTATGTCTACGTCTATGTTTATGTCTATGCACGTCATACATACAACTCAAAGACCTCAAACGGGCTGGGGCCAAGTAAGTTATAAAAATAAAATTGTTCACGAAATATTCGTGTCCTTTACTGACAAATATATTGTACAGCGACTCTGGCCTTGAGAGGTGAATTTGATTGTTCTGATCGTCCTATTCTTTATAACCCTTTAAAAAAACAACAGCAAAAACAAGAAGAAAAATAGATTCTCAGCAACGAAATAAGAAACAAGATGAAATAAAAACAGAATAAGTATGTGTATATGTGAAATATCATGTATTTAACCGGGAGAGAGAGAACTCCACCAGATGAACTTCGCCCCATAATATGCCATCCATCCTTTCCTTGTTTATGTTTGTCCATCAACTTTTTTTCAGTTTTGTCTGATAAGGTCTTGTTAACGTTTTTTTGTATCAAAAAGGGTTCACTGTGCAAACAGCTTTGCTGCCTAATTGGTGTGCATTTATGCAAATATCAGGACTTCCCGACGATTTCATAATTAAAGTTTGGTGGTTAATTATTTAAGCTAATTTATCATTTAAAGTTTATTATTAATCAGTGTAAAAGCAGTGAAATGTGCTCTGTGCTTGGTGAATGGAATACGTCACAGTTGAGATTCTAGACCACCAAGACCGCTAAAGGACTTCAGGCTTAATGTCTTCAGCTTTGTCCGGAGTAAAAATCTGTCACAAAGAGACCATACGTCACTAAGGAAATTGTATGCATGGCTTGTTTTCAACAAATATCCCTTTACTTTGCATGAAACATATCAACATTCAGACTAGGGCAATGAGGGTACTAGTATGGGTAAAAGGCTATGTCGTGTGATGGTCTGCAACAGGTCGCAGCGATTTGCAGAAAGTTGTAATCAAAGAAAAGTTTTAAACGCCTTATCATTCGAAAAATGAGGAAGTGACACAAATGGAACATCGTATAAAGCGTTAAAATAATGTAATTAATGACCATAAATTTATACTGTCATTACAATCTGCTGTTACACAGATGGAACTACAGATAGTAATCAACTTCATTGTAAAAGGGGTCAGTTATTTAGTAAGGCAGTGAAATTATGTAATTTAGTGACAGGTTCTTCTCTTAAAGTACGAAAGTCATTGCTAATGCTCCGAGTTTTCAACTTATTTTTTTATTATTATTTATCACACTCGAAGGACTGACGCTTGCAATACATTATTACAAACTTCTAGAGGAGAGAACTTACACTGTTAAAGTATTGGTACGTCCAAACGCCTCAGGCTCGATTATCTTGATAGGGTTATCCGAAAGCATTCTTCAAAAATAAAAAAAACCACAGCAATCAGATAACTACAGAGCTTTAGCATTGTTCAAACTCGGTTGTTAACAGTTTTATTGTCTCGTCTTAGGCGGCAGCAACGTAGCTGATCGTAAACAGCGTTACGTAATGATTTGCGTCATAACTTCATTGTTGCAATATATAGTACAGACATTATGTAACCACCTTCCACGTCGTAGGGTTATTTTGTGATAGATGCCAAAGACACCTTAAAGTTATAATTTTAAGAAGTAAAGAATCAACAGGTCGCCTCCACTACACTGGGTCCATATTAATACTTACATCGTCAACTGCTGCGAATGACTATGTAAAAAAGCTCGATGAGGAATTTTCTCTAATCCATTGGCACTCATAAATCTGAAATTTATCATCAAAAGAGGGAGATTGTTAAGGAAGAAGATCATTTTTATTGCGTTTTTCTATCGGTATTTTGTTAAATTTTTAGATGTGAATTTCACGCGATCTAACTCAATCAATTACAGAACTCCAAATGTTTGTATACAAACTAAGCCACGTTTGCTAATGCGAGCTATAAACCGGAATGCGGCTGGTTTTTCAGTGGAGTTTTGGAGTAGTTTTCCTACAGCGTCGCTCCGGGTATAGGATATTCAAAGCATTTTGGAGCTTGAAAAAAAAAGTCAAAACCTCTAGACCAAAAAGGTTTTGCCTGCAAGAAAAACGCTTCATAAAACCTGGCAGCTGTTTCGAGAATCACTGGTCAGGACTTTGTCAGAGCGAAGTACCCCAAACTCATTCCTCTGATTATTGGTTGGAGATACTTATTCTCAGATGTGTAATTGCTCGTGGGGTTGCTACTCATCAAACGAAAACTCCAGCAGGTTAAGGTATGGCTCCTCCACTGGCAAGGGGCTCTTAATACCCACCGTAGACAGCCTTTGGATAAATTCATAAAGCGTCTGTGTATAAACACATGTACTAATCACGTTATATACGTACAGGTATTCCACTTTCGTTAAGATGGCAAAAGTGCCATTTGATATATATGATATCATGTTATTTTCCAAATACCTATCAATTGTTCAGACCATTAGTTAAATAGAATACTTTAAAATCCCACCTTAAAGCCCAGGCCCTGGTTGTTCGAAAGCCGATTAGCGCTAACCCACGATTAAATCGTCTTAATCCACGTAATAAATTTATCTTCGATTAAATTCTGTTCCTCGAAGCTCGATTAGCACCATCCAAGGATTAAACTAAGGGTTAAATTTAACACACCTAGGGAGGTGGATTAACTCGCTAATCGGATGAAAAAGTGGACAAACAAATAAAAATGGCGGGCTTACAGTTTGTCGATTTTTCTTTAATGCCGAGACCGGTAAGAAAAGAAAAGCAATGTTACTATTCTCTCACGGACCAGCCATCCCGCGTCCGGTTTTCCCGCGGTTTTCCGAGTTTTCACAACAAGGACGGACCGATGTTCCCGGGCAGTCCGCAAAATTTTTTACATGTTGAGCGCGAAGCAAGAAATTTCAACATTTCCGCTCTCAGAGGCATCTCAGAGGTAGAAATCGTCGTTCACTAGAAGCTCTAATGTGAATTGAAAGATCAGTGGTGGAATTAAAGGCTTTTTTGGCTTGATGAAGGCGAGTATTTTATGGACAAGTATTGATGAAGGCGAGTATTTTAGTGGACATTGACACTTGTCAATGTTATGTGTAAACCAAAACAATTTTTGCAGAGTGCATGCGAAATGGCCTAAGCACGAGTTTAGCACTACAGTGCTACGTAGGACTTGTAGATAGCGGTTTTCCCTGTAAGGTTGCGTAAGAAACAACAACAGGCAAAACGGGAGGCAAAGGTAAACTATTCGTTCTTTTAATTCCTTTATTTACTCTCTTCCTATTCAACAAGATTGTGTGCTCCCTGTGGACAAAATATTGTTAAAATTTACTTCACTGTCGAACTTGCTTGTTCTTCAAAAAGTTGTTTATCTCATTCGGCAACTTACTGAAGAAAATGATTCTCCGCTTTTTCTTCTTTGCTTAGCTTATGGTTTTCCCCTAGCCAAACTTATAATTAATTTATTAGCCCATCCGAATTGGGGCTATTCTGAATTTATAAAGTATAAACAATCAAGGCTAAAAATTAGACTGGTAAGCGTTTTCAAGAGCCCACTGATTTTCTAGCTGATACATATTCAGTGAGCTTCGTCCGGCGTTTATCTTGCACAGATTTTTTATCACAACTCCAATTTTAATTAAAGCAATTTTATTGGTTCTTGTAGAAAGCAAATATAGTTGAGATATAAAATTTGGGATTTCTTTTTCTTCTTTTTATTCAACGACAAGTTAAAGTTCGTATAAATTTTGTAGGAGCCGTCATAATTATCCCTGCCCTCCCCTAGTACTACACCATTTTCTCCCACCAGAGACTTGTTTTACCGGTTTAATCTGAGCTTAATCGATGGATAGTTAATCGAAGATTAAATCTGTTTTCAGGAACACCATTTTATCACTCGATTAGTTTTTCCGGGAATAAAAAGTATAATTACGAAATAACCGCTAACCAAGGGTTATTTTAATCGGCTTTCGAACAACCGGGGCCTGGGCTTATCAGTACAACTTCATAAGGGGTTTTGGGTGGGCTTATAAACGGAGGTCTTATATCTGGGCAGGGGGCATATAAGCGGAATTAAAAAATTGTTTCGGAACGACACGATAAAACGTATCTGAGAAACGAATTAAAGGTAACATACCATTACATTTAGAGCTGTAACACTATTATTACCCTACTGCCCTATTACCCCATGACTTTCATGACTTTCGATTAAAAAAATTGATATTCGTAAAGAAACGCAAAAGGAACTCACTTATACATTAGACGGACTTATATCCGGGGGGGGGGTTTATACCCGGTGGGCTTATATCCCGAGTAGTATCTTTGTTAGCAAATAGAAGGGCTTATATCCTGGGGGGCTTATAACCGGGAGAGTCTTTACCGTGGGATTTTACGTTGCTCGGACAAAGGATAGCAGTGCTATACGAGAACATAGCTTCGGGACGCACGAAAGGCCTGCTCGACAGGAGCGTCCAAACGCACACTTGCACAGGGCGCGCTGTATGAATACAGGTTAAAATGAGCTTCGATCTCACGCAAGACGCCACGCATGCGACAAAAGGGTACTCGGTAGCATTCCTTCGAGTCTCTGGTTCCTTTGCGTCATTAACACCACATAGCCTTGGACTTAGCACGCAAACATTTTCAAAAATTGTATTTTCTTAGTAAACTAGTATAATTCTTAATAAAGAAAACTAAATGGCTGCCAATTTTTCACAATGCACTAATTCATTTAATAAATTAATTTGCTTTTTAAGCTGTCTTATTTACAAATTTCGCTTTTCCTTTGTTGTTCACATTCAAACCTCTTTAACACTGATACCATGGGGCAGAACAAGGTGTCCGTGCTATGGAGGTGTCCGTATTATATAGGTTAAGATTCTATGAAATCTGGGTCTTGGCACCAAGTGAATTATCTGTAATATTTAGGGTATTACTCGTAAGGAGAGGATCATGTACGACTGTCGTTGCTGGAAGAAGGTAGAAACCGCGGGTACTAACAGACTCTGCATCATTTTTGAACAGCAAAACAAATCCTCTGGCAAATGCTCGATTCTGTTATAAGACAAATCCCTGCAATAATAGTAATTTCATCAACGACATGTTCAGCTTCATGTTAAATGCTGGCAGCTAGTTTAGCATAGAACAAGTAAATAAAGAAATCGTTCGGTTCGGATCTTTGATTGATACACAATGGGATACACTTGTAGAATCCCACACGAATATACAGACCAGATAGTCACACAAAATTATGTTTTTAAGACTTTTGGAGGCTTCAGGCGTCGCATAGCTAGAAAAGGACAGATGATAAAGCCTTATGGAAGTATTTTGTGTTTCCTTATTTAAGTTAACGTTTTTGTTAAAGGGAGGATGACGTAACAACTGCACATAACTTACAGGAAGTCTAGATAGTTGTTATTGGCAAATAAGTTGGCGGTTAGATTATGAATGTTGTTGCCAGACACACTCCTGCAAAAAAGATATCAGAAAAAATACTCAAATCATGGAGACTTTTTAATATTACTCGTTGAGCAATCCTGAAATCCAGTCGCTGAAGCGCCTTATTCACTAGGTGGGTGTTCCTTTTCCAGCGAACAGGTGCTTTTATTGTTGTTAGTAAAAAATACCATTAAAAAGCAAAGATGAATGTCATTTGCATTTGAAAAGACTCCCTCAGTTGCAAGTTAGTTCCAGTCCAGTACCGAGAATACGAATATGGTCTATTTAGCGCTATAGATCGTTTTCACTTGACGTCATCAAATTCCAATATCCAAAACTTAAGAGCCAGGAAAAGTTTGAAGTTTGGGAAAACGCAGAGACCCAAAACTTGGAGAAGTATCTTCTTTACCTGTCTCCTATAATATTAAAATTTCTTGACTTCATCCACTGAATAGTTTTAATTTCGGTATATTTTTTCGTTGCGTGACAGTGAAAACCATGTATACCTTGCAACCTCACCACAGCCAATTAGATGTATAGAAAGCCATATTTTTAGCCAGCTGGCATCCCTGTATTAACAACGTTGTGTATGGTATGGAAGATTTGAAGTTTTTAGAGCTTTCTGTGCGTTTTTACGTGCGAAAAAATGGTTGATGTTTTGTCGATGATTCTGTTGGGAAATTGGCATGAAATCAACTAAATTAATTTGGTTTTGAAATGGCTGGTCCCGACCGAACAGGAGTGAGATCCCATCTTAATAATTTGTTTACAAAATACTATTGCAAAGGTTGGAAGGATGACAAAGCACCCTGTACTTCATCTGGTTTTCAAATGAATTCCGTAAAACCGGTCATCGTTCGGGCCAGTCACACAGAACAGACATTATCCAGTGAGCCAATTGCTTCACGTGGTAATGCAAGACCAAAGAAACTGAGAATAACCTTCGACACTCAAAGCCGGTACCAATTTATACACCTGGCCCAGGTTGTTCGAAAGCCGGTTAACACTAACCCAGGATTAAAAGTTAACCGAAGTATCAATGTTTGTTGTGTAAAAAATTTTTTCCCTGCTTATGCTTTTTGTGGGTCGAGATTACGCAAGCTCAGAACTGAAGGACAAATAATAGAACGAAAAAACCTCACGGAAAAACTACAAAACTGAAATCAAAATTCTCGCTAGTCCTGGGTTAGCTAAATCGAGCTTTGAACAACCAGACCCTGAGTGGAGAGGCACTGTGAGAGTAGTGTCTTTGCCTAAGAACACAACACAGTGTCTCCCGCCGGGATTCGAACCCGGACCGCTCGATCTGGAGGCGGACGCCCTAGCCGTGAGGCTACGGCGCCTCCTCAAGGAATTTATAGGCACAGATAAAACAGATAGATTAGTGTTTAGCAAGTGTCACAGTGTGGTCAATACGCTAGTACTTACAGAACCTGTAGATTTTTCATGGTGGCAAACAATCCATGAGGTAAGGATTTAATGGCGTTTGATGACAATAAGCTGTGAAGAATCATTTAATTAGTAAAATGATAAAATAAAAACTAATTATCCTTGCCAGTTGAGTGCGTGAATGCTAACTTACACACTGTGAACTTTTGTGAAGCTGGCAAACACTCCATCAGGTAAAAAGGCAATGGCGTTTGAACCCAAATCCCTGGGAAAGAGATTGTCAGGTAAGCAAAATTAAAGAAAACTTTTTCAGGTATCAGATTGAAGAATTAAGATAGATTAGTATTTTATGGTAATGAAACCTACCAGGAGCTAATAGTACCACTTCTTAAACAATTTAATAACATATAACAATAAAATTCACCAAGACAGAGAATGAGGTCTTTTTTTTTTCTTTTTTTCTTCTTTTTTTTTTTTTTTTTTTTTTTTTTTTTTTTTTTTTTTTTTTTTTTTTTTTTTTTTTTTTTTAAATAACTTTATATTTAGTTTTTTTTTTTTTTATTACTTTTTTTTTTTTTTTAAATTTTTT
>Ga0126338_10000856_pt1 | contig 18096 bp, 6 predicted proteins | sample OrbCmetagenome_2_FD_92529 | JGI IMG/M metagenome (GOLD analysis project Ga0126338, IMG submission 92529) | Coral microbial communities from Petempiche,Puerto Morelos, Mexico - Orbicella C C metagenome | ecosystem: Host-associated > Invertebrates > Cnidaria > Coral | place: Petempiche,Puerto... | reverse complement strand
TTTTAATATTTTCTTAATTTTACTAAATCTTAGGTGAATACATTTTACTTTATATTTTAGTCTCCCCAATTAGTAGAGCACTTGTGCTCAGCTATTAAGACTGAGACTTAGATAAAGTTGTCATTCATTCATTCAAGTTAAGGAAACACCGATAGTCGATCACTTGCAACTTTTCGAGAACCTAGTCAGAAAAGAACTTCGGGGCCATTCGCTGAACAGCGTCGCTCTCCTCTAGGACTCTAGAGCTCTCTCAGTTCCTTTAAATTGTAAACCATCTCGCTTCCACTAGGAAGTAGACACAGCTATTTGTTGGGGTACACTTAATAGAGAAGTAACTGAACTGTCGCTGTGGTAATTCCTACAGCAAATGAGCGATTATCTCAATGAAAAAGTCAAAGAGCAAGCTTCAGAGATCATCGAACTAAGGAAAATGCTGTTAAAAAAAGAGGAAGAACTGGACGCCAGGACAGACGAGGTCAGCAAGCTAAGGCGGCAGCTTGAAGAGAGAGACAAACTTATCGAACAGATGTTTAATAACAAACTGTGTGCCGCGTGCAGTCATAGACTTGTCAATCAAGTGGAGGAAATGGATACGGGATGACAACCCATTAGGGTAGGGAGGGGTGAGAGAGAGGGAAGGAAATGCTAGTGTTTTCAGTGCCCCCCCCCCCCTCCACCCACTTCTCTAAGAAGATGAATTAAAGAGAGGTTGGGGTGGGGCGATGGAGGTTTTTTTTGTTCGTATTTGTTTTTATCGCTTTGTGGCGGTGAGTGCTTTGTATGTTTGTTTGTTGTTAATTTGATGTTGTGTACACATTTGCATTAATGTAAAATTTTCACATGTTTGAATACGGTTATATGTAGAACGGGTTTTGTCATCACCTCTCCAGTCCTCTTTGATACATGCATACACTCACAGACTTGTTATTATCAAGAGTAAATTGAATGAAACTTTAAAATAGCTGTTTATTAAAAACCATTTGGTAAACTTTTGATGAAACAAATTTTTAACTAGGATGCTTGACCAGCGTACTAAGCCAAGGTAGAACAGCCTGGATTAAGGGGGGGAGGTCTAGCGGCACGACCCTTGCGATGAGGGTGGGAGGGTGGGCTGTTCCCTGATCCGCGCTCTGCTGGAAAACCGGGTGGAATACCGAGCACGAATGGAGTGAACAAGTCGTCTCGGTATTTATTGAAGAGCTATTACGTAACTAATGCGAAGAATGCTCACCTAGTCGAGAAAACTGCATTGTTGTTACGTATTTCAACTTTGCATATCATAATGAGTGCTGTGAATAGCACACTTCGAAAACAATTTTTAAATCATATTCAAAGAAAGGATTTTTCGTAAACTGTTTAAATGGTCGGGTTCCAATTTGAACCTTCCTTGTTCATTAATCCCACGTTTATGATCACATCTTGTGGTGTTCCTTTCTACCGTAATGAATTATTACTTTGGTCAATGTTCCCTCGATTCGAAGAAAATTTTGTGCGTTGAAAAGAATGATATAAAATAAAATGACATCCCTTAAAAAGAGTTAGCTTTGTTTTTCAATATTAAGTTATTTTATCTAGGTTTCACTAAATAGCTAGAGACTAAGTTAACATGTCAGTCCCTCAAGATTATTAGCAAGCGTCATAGAAATAAGTACTAACGTAACATAGCTTATGGCTTGATAGTATTGTCATATTGTAACTGTACTAGTTAAGGAATTTTTCAATATACCCTTTATTACTGGTCTCTTGGGAAACAGTTATGTTTTCCCGAGAATCTCGATGCTTTCCGAGACGAAATCAAGAGAAATATCGAGATTCGAGGGAAAACAAAACTAACTGTTTTCCAAGGGACCAGTAATTAAGTGTGTTGTTATGTGGTTGGAGTTTAGTGTGAAGTAGTAAGGCAAGGAGAAGTCAAAGAAACCTCTGGTTTGTGACCAGAATCGGACTAAACTCCAGCTATATAACAATTTTATTTATCATAGGATCTGTACATAGGGTTGTAAAATATGTTTTTAGATTTTGGATGAAGCAAGGTTAATAAAAAATCTGGTGTTATTAATTGTAAGCGTCATGGTTAAGAAATGTTCACTTGGTCTGTAATGGAAGCTGCAGGATCTATGCCCGGTCGCTGTGCGAGTCCGGTTTTGCTCTTTTGTTTGTTATGTCTGGCACATGTGCATGGTGCACGGAGAAACTCAATCTCGTCCCAGGGTATCTTGTCTTTTCGCCCCCTGGAAGAGAGATCCTGGGAAAGAAGTTGAGATAAACTAGGGACGCACAGAACGGCTGACCATCTGGCTCGTAATACAAGTTTAACTTAGGAAAATAATGTTTGTGTCTTCACCCACTAGGAGTCATTGTTGATCAGTGAATTTACAATAATTACCTGCTATAGGACTTAGCTGTTAGAGACGTATGAGAACAAGGCTGATTAATGTCTGTAAAACACTTGCGTAACTTTTTCGCATCTCTAGGGTTAAGTAAAAATACAAAAGTGCATGTGAAACTCCAACACTCTCCTTTCGCTCACTTACAGAGCATCCGGGTGGTGAACTGCAAGCTTTGTAGGCCTTTCATGAGGAGAACTGACCTGCCACAAAGTATTTTCTATTCCAGTTGTTCGCGTTCGGCACGTAGTGACCTCGCAGCATTTCTCTCGAGCAATCTTTCCCCCACGCTTCGATTTTTCAAAAATCGTGTGGAAATCAGTGCCGCTGGCTGGAGAGTATTGCTTTGTCCTCCAACATGGTGACCGAAGTGATTTAGGCCCCACCTCATAAGCTGTTTGTATGTATTCCATTTCCGACACCAGTTCTCTTATTTAGTTTTGAGATGAGAACTATTTAACGGAAGAGATTTTTATCCTTGAGTTACGGAAGACGAGACTCCCTGTTACTTTTTAGTTTGGTCAAGTATAGGAAAGTACTGTATCGCGGATAAGCACTCTCTCCACTACGCGCCCTCCACTGTCCAGAATCAAGGGTCCAGTGCATAAACCTCCTTATTTTAGACTGTACACTCGAGATTGGCAGGAATAAGTACAAGAGGGATTCTCCTGATCACATAATCAGATGCGAGTCCAGACCGATGTAAATTTTCAAAATTCACACCCACCCCGCTGGTGTTTTCCTGGATCCACGTGCCTCTCTAAATAAAGTGGTGTAGTCCCAAAGGAAATAAACATCAAAAGTCAAATTAAAGAAACTTGTGTTTTATTTCTAAATAGACAATTTATTTCATGCATGTATAAGTAGACTGGCATACTTGGTGTAATATACTGCCACAACCCCGCAAACAATACACTTGGGAATGGTGTGTTTGATGTTGACTTTGTAGAAATAAAAAACAGCATTTATGAAACGGTAAAAACGTTTCGATGCTAGCAAATTGTTCAACAAAAGTTTTTAGAGACACTGACACTCTTAGTCGGAGAAAACAAAACTAAACTGAGCCCACCCCAAGGAAAATTTCTCTCGTGATTTATGTCGCTCCAGCGCTGTATAAAACAGCCTCGTTCCCAGGGCCTCTTTACTTCCCGCCCCCAGGAGCGAGAGAGAGAAATGGGGCGAGAGGGAGAAAGGCCCTTGGAACGAGGTTGGGTATAAAGAAAAAATTTAAAGACGCTAAGAGTTGACTGTTATCGGTCAATGACTGGCACTTCTGTCAGTGTCGACTAATGTATGATACACTCTCTTAGCTAATAATTAGTTTTAATAACGTTTACACTGACTAGAAACGTCTAAGTTAACTGGGACTGGTTGAGAATGTGATCGCTATTTTTCGAAATTGCTATATAAAAAAATGTGATGTCATATCTAAATTACTCCACCTGAGGTGCTTTTCGTGATTTTTACACACTATATAAATAAATGTTATATATCTAATTATAAAATTTCGATCATGTAACAGGCGCTCTTAGCGGTCAGTTGCGAGTCGTTTTTCGCTGGCTGATGTTAACACGAGTATGACGTGTTATCAGTGCGTTTTCTTGCTTAATTTTAACGATATTTTTAATCAATGACTAACTTTGAAGAAAAGGCAGATTGATTATGAAAAAGGTTTCGTCCACAGTTTGTTGGTTATTTATCGATTCTGATAATCCTTCTTGGAGCTGCGGTCCTCGTTAACGTTTGGCCAAAAGATACCTCATGATCAAGTTACCGTCAAAAAAAGTTACAGTCAAGCCTCCCGTAAGCGGGCACCCTCGGGACCAGAAAAAGTGTCCACTTACGAGAGGTGTCCACTTATGGGAGGTTAAAAATGCAGTGTATGTATGTGGCTGGGACCATTACTAAGTGTCCGCCTACGGCAGATGCCCGCATTCGGTAGCGGAGGTTCGATTATAGAACAAAACTAATTTAGTACTTGAGATAGCGGAGTTTTTGTTGTACTTCAAAAGAATTTATTTGTGATAGTCCCCTTGGTTGCTCTTCCCTTCTTTGCCTCAGACAAGGCACAAAGTGCATCTCGAAAATTAAAGCCATCGTCAAGTCACTGTCAGAAAATTTTGAAAGATACTCCTTAGCTTTCTATAATCAGCTTAACCAAACTCCTCTTGTACATGAGGCAAGAGAAAGTTGCCCCATTCAGACTTCTGCAAAGACCTGAGGATTTAACTCGAGCTCTCTTCAGTAAACTTTGACTAGTGCTAACATAGATCTGTCTTTAGAAGTCTCTTGCTTCACCGTTCCGTGCATAGAGGGATGAAATTACAACCAATGTACAGCGGTTCGTATTCTGCGTCATGTAAGCAGCGTGCTCTTTCTGTTGCCAAAAACGATCTCTTGGATGAAGATTGCAAGCACCGACACCCATAATATACCAATACTAGACACCTTCTCCCACGATAGGATCATTCCACCCACAGAGAAACCCACCTCCTTGATAAGGCCTTGTAAGTACATAACATACGACTTGAAATTAAACTTGCTTTTCTTGCCAGGTTTGTTAGCGGTCGGTGGGTCACTTGAAAGTGGCGTGAAGCCTGGGTTTAGAATGCAAGTCGGAGGCAGCCGTGACTCTGAAAAGGTGTCTTCGTCACCGGTCTCCACATCGACCAATCGCATCGGGTTTTGAACTCCCAAGAGATTTCGATTTATTCCATTTGATGCCGTATCGTCCCCCAGAGAGGGTCTAGGCTCACTGGTCTGCGATTCGCGCCTCACTGCCGCGAGTGACATGCGTCTGTCCTTCCGTAAAATTAGTCTCTTTCGCTTGAGCGTTTTTAACAAGTTCGTACTGGCTATCAAAACGCTTCGAGAGCGGTTGACTTTCAGCTTCTTCATCGCTTCTTGATATTCATCCATGTCTTCTTCCTCGGACTCGCTTTCGTCCGATTCGGGGTGCTCTCCCCAGGACCTCACGACCGACGCGACGTAGGCCTGGTAGTTTTCTGTAGCCCACGCTGCTAGGATCAGCGGTAATATGCTCCATATCGAGGGAACTAGCGCGAACCAAAGATAGATTGCCCGTCGATTGAAAAACAGAAAGTTGTAGCCGTTGATGACAAAGGACAGCACTGTTGTCAGAACGAGGTTGCACAACATGAACTAGAAATGGTAAAACGAAAAAATGTATCAAGTAAACTTACTTTAAGTCTTCAGTGGAAGGCGTGATGGGTGGTAGGGTAACGTGCATGTTGTCATGTTTGAGAGAATATATCCCCGAAGGGAAGGAATTCGGAGCTTATCAAAACCTGGCCTGTTTTAATCACTGTTCCTGTGAATCTCTCATAAATACATACACAATAACACTGTAGTTCCAAATAATTGTCAACAAAAAGAAGCTAGAGTATTCGCGGTATTTCTTCAATCTGGGACGCTGAAATTTAAAATGGATCACGGAAACACATTTTTGGGCTATGCCAAATTATAATGCTAACAGCAACAGTTGTTAGGTGAAAGTAAATATTTCTTGAGCACCGTGAATTCTTTACAGCAAAGCATATTTTTCTGCCCACCCCTGTCCCTGGGAAAAGAAGATAATACAAATGTTTCGTTACCAAGCAAGCATTTGAAGATCTTCTGATAAACTGTGATCTATGCTCAAAGAGCTGCACTGCCTCACGAAACGTCAGTCTGACATGCTGTTCACGAAATTCCCCTTCCACTCCGTCTGAAAACAAGAAAACAGAAAAATAATTAAATAAATAAACAAACAAACAAACAAATAAATAAATAAATAAATAAAAGCCTTTAAATACCGAAAGGCTACTATGATTGCAGTAATATAGCAAGCAAGAGAGACCGTGTTTTATCATATTTCAGAACACAGTGAACAGAATGATTTCCCGCACAGTGGAGCACTGACATTGGAAAACTCGAGGTGTTTGGAATTATGGGGAAGCAATGTCTCGAGCGGGTTGATCTATCCTCTTATTCGAAACTAAAACTAATGAGAAAACGGAGAAATAAAAGCACAAAATCTAAATGGCAGGTACATCAGATATCCTAATCTCATCGCAGTTTTAAACTCGTTGAATCATAATGAGTTGGAGAAGTGCGATTCTATAATTAAGAAACTTTCATCCTTAAGCCGTGTTAAATTTAGGAATCAACTTTTGAAATTAAGTGAGGGTATAAAGACTTGGATTCTGAAGAAAACAGTCAGACAATATTCCTGGAAGGAGATGGAAATTCAGCAAAATTCAAAACTTGCTTATAATTTGCAACAATATTTCAGCTGAGCGACTCGAGGAGACGGCGGAATTTAACAGCCAGTAATATTTTCTCGTGTCAATTGAAAGAAGACTTAAAGAGGACTCAGCGAGGAGTCGCTGCGGCCAGAGCAACATGCTTTTTATAACACTAAAAGATACTAGTATTTATTTACCTCTAAATTCCTTCATCGAGGTACCAGTGACATACATGACGAACAGAATAATGACAAGGAACAATATATATCCGTATAGCACATGAAGTAAGCTGAAGACTCTAACTATGTTTAGAAGGATGGACAGCCACGGTATTCCCAGGTCAAGCTGTACAGCATCATCGATGAAATAACATACGTATTGACCGCACGCTGCTAATATGCTTGCTGTGGGTAATAACCAGGGCAGTTTCTGTGGAAAGTCAAACGAAGAGTAAATAAGCTAGAGAATCATCCTGTCAAGTCAGATAAGAAGATTTACGGCGAACGTACCCAAGGAGGTGAAAGAATTTTCGATTCTTATTGTGAACACAAAAATGAAAAGAGCGGAAGAACCTAGAGTCAACTCAGATATAGAATGGAAAACCCGAAGATCTTCTGCCGGAATACTTTTTGTGAACTCGGAAAAAGCACAACCTGAAAAACCCGGGGTGCTCGAAGATCTTCCGAGTCTTATTGTGAACTAGGAATTCGAACGAGCGGATGTAACCTCCGAGCGAGATTCTAGCTACGATTCCTATTACGAACTGACACAAAATAACAAGAGCTGAAGTAGCTAAGTACCCATAGATTTTCCGAATCTTATTCACAACTTTGAGACAAAGCTAGCGGAGAGAGCTAGGTTCTCAGCCTGACAAGAGTAAATCACGATAGTTATTGGTGAATAGTAGTAGTGAATACGCAACGAATCAGCGAAGTTGACTATCACTTACAGGACACAGGAGCGAGTTAAGTCTAATTGTCTTGGTAGGCATTCTAAAGGATTACAGTCACATTTATATGCCATAATTTAGTCAATACTCAAGAAATGTTTCTATTTGAAAAGCACCGTGCACGTGCGAGCGATCGTTTTCCATCAGCGAAAAGACGACAGAGACAGAACCGAGATTCGCCGATTCTACTAATGGAGTTCAATTCTTTTTATGGCCTTTTTTAACCGTTCAATGAACTTCCTATTAATTAACCTTGCTCGGGACTGCCTGGGACAATAGCGACTTTCTTTTTTTCTGAACTCTTTCCTCACTACGATTGATCTGTGTACTGTCAAGACCTAGGGCAGATATTCCTCAAGAACGGACCGCGCGCTTGGTTAATAACATATCTTCAGTATTCTTCATCGTTGACCTTCAATGTTTGCACCAGTGTAAACCGTGAAGTTTACAATCTGCTCAGATGAAATTTACAATGCATATTCTAATTCAGTGTCATTGAAAATCAGAGCTCAAAGCTCTATATGGAATAACGCGTAGCTAGCGAGCGCTTAAACAAAGCTTCAATGTTCAACCGTTGTCTCGCAGGCCGCCCATTGATTCCAATTGCTCTTCAGATGAATATGAGAAACGAATGAAAATTCTCGCGAGTTTCGAAATTGACTCCCCGTCTAAACGAACTTAGATCCCGTTCACACTTCGCTGGAGAAATTTGAAAACGCATCTTTATTTCTACGGTTAGGCCTACCGTCTACACTAATCCGTCACGAAAATGGAGCTTAATTTTCAAACACGCTCTTCAAACAGGAGGAATTTGGAAACGCCGGCTTTTCGTTTTCGTGTGGACGGAAAACATTTTGAAAACGGAACATTTCGAAAACGATGGCGTGACGATAATCATGTGAATTCCCTGACTGAGTTTTCCTCAAACACAAATCCAAAATGACCGGTTATTGTTGCGTTTTCAAATTCCTTCGGCGTAGTGTGGACGGAACCTTAATTCAAAATGCCCAAGAGTGATGCGTGCGCGATGCCATTTGCTTCAAGACAAGCAATCATTCAGATGACAATTTCAAAAAAGCACCACACCTTCACGTTTATTATGATGTACAAGATTGCCGGTTTTAGCCTCAATATAATCTGTGGAAAAAATTGTATTCAAGTAAAAGCTACTGATCATCAGGAGCTGTGATCGGTTATTTCATGTGGTACTGTTAATTATGCTGTCGAAGGAAGCTCTCGTGTTGAAACACTAGTGATCCTTCGAATGAAAGCTATTGAATAGTACTTTGATGTGGTACTGTTAATTATGTCATGCAAGGCGATTCTACCGTTTTAGTCGGTGCATGAAAGCCTTTTGCATGTCTCCTCTAGTAAATGCTACGGTGATTACAGAAGTACTTTCTCGTTGTGGCGTTTCTGCTTTTATTTTTTTATATGTTTTTATTTTTTTATTTTTTCAATTTTTTCATATGTAAACGAAATTTTAGAAACTAAAGGTTTACCAAGATGCATATGTGATTTGAAAATAATGAACACGCTCTAATTCCTACTTTCCTGGATAACTTTCTAATACATTAATCAGTTTACAACATCTTTTCATCAACTAATGCTTATGCAACGTATTAGGAACTCCTTATTCGCCTCTTTTAGTGGAAATGATTTATTAACATTCCTCAGTCGGTCTCCCTTGAACCGCTAACGAGTTTTGTTTAGCACTGAAAGGGTTCGAAGGCGACGGCAAAGTTGCAAATAGACGTTTGTGAACAAGAATGAAGTAATTAGGAAGACATGAAGTCCTTGACAGAAACTACTTAAATAACAGATGTAGCTTTAATGAATCTTGTGCCATTTGCCTGTTTTGACCTTCGTTTTAGGCCGCGTTTACACTACGCCGAGGGAATTTGACAATGGAGGTTTCCCTCTGAAAACGCATCAAATGCTTTCCGTCCACACCACGCCGGAGGAATGTAAAAACGCAACAATCACCGGTCAGTTTGTATTTGTGTTTGAGCGAAATCTCGGTCGGGGAAATCACATGATTATCGTGACTTCATCGTTTCCGAAAAGCTCGGGTTTCAAAATGTTTTCCGTCCGCACAAAAACGAAAAGCCGTTTTCAAATTCCTTCTGTTTGAAGAGTGTTTTCGAAAAGGCCCTTTTTCGTGACGGATTAGTGTGGACGGTAGGCCTAACCGTAGAAATAAAGCTGCGTCTTCAAATTTCTCCGGTATAGTGTGGACGATGCCTCAACTTCACTCGAGTGAGGTTTGGAGTTTTCTCTGATTCAGAATTGTGTAGAGAACCATATTTCTCTTCAGATTTAGTCACTCGTGTACATTTTCTCAAAACCTTTCAGTTCCACCTCCAGACACCGTGTTAATGGTGAGGTTCATTCATTGCTTAGTATTGTTTATAAATCAATTGTAATTTCCGCAGGATATCTCTCTAACCGCGAAGGATTACTATCTCCATAGAGAAGCCATGTTTAGAAAAACACAACCCCAAATGTAGTAGTTATTGTCTAATACGCCTGAATGAATATACACGCGCTACACACGAAAACCCCCGTTGTTTTTGTTGTTGTTTTATCAAAATAAAACGTTTTGCCATTCAAAATGAATTAACAATTAACTTCAAGAGGAATAACAATATTGAGGCTTAGCGGTATATAACTACAGTTGTACGAATTTTCAAGCAATTTTTGTGGGTATGATCCTTAATTAAGCACATTATTAGAAAATGAGCTCTTTTCTTGTGAATTCAAAAGGAGGAAGTTCATTTAAATAACTGACGTTAGTGATGTGTATTGAAAAACAGGACTAGATTCGAAACGTTATCAAACGAAGCTTTTAGCATTTTAACAAAAGAGCGCGATTTGTCCTCAGGAAATTTGCAAAACTAATGACCTTATAACGCTGGGAAACTGCGTTAACTCGTGTCACGTTTCCGTATATCTTTGAAACTGGATAAACTTGAAATTGTGCATAGAACATTCTTTTCGGAATTTTGGTTCAATTCAATCTTGAGGGGGAAAAAATGACAAGCGCTGTTTAGAAATGTTAAAGGTTATAATACACATTTTGGCAAGTCAATTTATAAGACAAATTAGATCGAATCCTAACTTTCTATAAGCTACTTGAAAGTATATTGACTGCAAAATACAGTGTTGTTTAGAGAAGGTGATATGTTATTATTGCGAATGACAAATTTAAGTCTTTGAATTTCGAATATCGAAGCCTCTCGCGGGTTTCAATAAATTCACAGTGTGATAATGTAAGATAACGGTGGATATTTTTCGTTTGTTGGTAAACAAGGTGATTGCAAATGGAAATGTCGTTTGAGAAATCTCGCAAGTAATATTTTCGCACTTGAAAAATAAACATGCAGTCCTTCTAAATTTCCTGGCACTTTAAATCTGTTCGCATCTTTCACAAAATCTAAAGAAAACCAAATAGATGTTATGTTGTTCTTAAATATTTTGTTAATATATTCAAATTACTTAGCAGGTAAGGACTTGCGATTGAAATTAAAAAGCACAGTTGTGCGGAAATGCAGAGCCGGCACTGGAGATAATTTCAAAGATTCAGTTATTTGTTTTCAAAAGGACTCATGTTATGAGCTGAGCTCAAACAATGCTCGTTGTTTCATCCGGGAGATCCGAATCAAGATTCATCTAAACAAATATCCCGTAATTTTTGATGTTTATTACTTCATATTATAACTATAAACGACAGGCAAAAGGGGTTGTTTAGAGATCCAATTTAGATCAATTGATGTAAAAAGCCGCTTTCTTTCTCTTCTATCTGATCAAGCTTAATTATGATTCAAGACGAGCCTATCCGGCCAGAGAAGAAAGAGTGTTATGTTACAATATATAATTTCGATGTGTTTGTTTTTCTTTTCTCTCACTATATAGTATACACAGTACTAATCCTGCGAAGGATGGTTTTATTTTCAACTGTGGAGAGTATTAATGAATATTTATGCGTGAAAATAAATTATATCACCTTTCCCTAAGACCTATGCACCGTGAATTTCGATATTCGTGCTCGAGAAACTCGGGAAAAACGACATCTTCTAATGTATTACATAATATGACGGAAATATCCGAAATTTGCCCACTTTTTTTATTGTTATTGAAATGAGAGTTATTTGAAGAGGACCTTTTTGTGAAGGCTGAGGTTAATTCTTATTTGACAGGTGCTGTAATATAGCTTTGCCGAAGACAAACTTCATTGTAAAATCAGCGAAGATAGTGAATACTCATTGGCACAAAACGTTGTCTCTTTCCTTGCTTTCATTTCGAGTAATAATCATTCGAAAGAAATGGGTTTCGTGTATTCCTGCAAAAAAGTTAATCACAATTCACATCAATAATATTTTACGTTTTGAAATATAACACAAAAGATTTAAATGCGAGGTGAATAAGTCTTGACCAAAGTAAAATGACTAAGTGAGAACAAAACGTCCTCGGAGACGTGAATATTGTGACCAGAGAGAAGGTAAAGTTAAGGCGACACTTGTTAGTGTCGAAATCGTGCAGTCCGGAAATTCTAAATCATTGGCGAAACGACTGAGAAACGCTGATGAGCAAAATATAAAATAAGAGATGACAAACTCGTAAGGGAAGTCAACGGACTTGATTTTTCATTTATGCATGCAGTGATTTTTGAAGCGCGCTGTGCGCATCAGATCAAGTTTAAAGTATGTCGGAGTTATATAAAGATGAATAAATCGATGTTGTAGATACTCACCGTTGTGATGGTACGAGCTTTTTCCAGCGTCTCGGAAAAATTCCCATCCACGTTCAAGATCTCCAGACCATCCTCGAGCCATGGGAGTGTATCCCTAATCAGCACGTACGTTCCCGAGCTGAAGGAAACGAAGAACAGTCCTATGGCTGTAGCCCACGCCCAACCGAATATGTGCGCCGCTTCGTAAAAATCCAGCGAGAAATGGCATACTAGATTACAGATCCAAAGCACCAGGCCGAAGGTACCCAACTTTCGATGGTGCTTATTTCGATGTCCTATAAATGCCGTCATAAGATGCACCGGCCGTAGTATTTTGTCCACAATTTCGCGGTTCAGTACCACGGTCCGCGGCGCATTTCTGTCGGAAAACGCCATTTTCTTCAGCGACCTAAAGTAACGCACTATTGTGCTAAGTCTGGACTTTTCCGCCATGATGCAAGCGGGAAATCTGCTCCCCTTCTTTCGCAGGTGAATGAACCTTTTCTAGAAATTCTAATTGATGAAAGCAGCAGGAACTGGTGTGAAGTCATTTGCCCTGCAAATAACAAGCAAATTAAGGCTCGTTTTAAGTAAAACCCTCTTGCGATACCCGCCAACAGACGGATGAAGTTGTTTGTCGCATGCGATGTACGCACGTCTTCCTCGCGTCCCGTTCGCGGCTTGTCAGTCAATAAAATCTCACTTCTACAGGTGAACAAATAGAGCCACTAACGAACAGACAGTTTAAATCGTGCTCTCTATTATGATGTTACTTTCGAATAGGGGACTTACGAATATCTATTCAAGGGTTGCCAGGCATCTAAAACTGGCCTTAAACATGCTTGTGTCCGAATTTTCGCCGAACTAATGGCTTATCAGTGAAACTGATTTGAATATTTCGTGTTGTCCACATCTTATCTTTCCTCTCGTTAGAGAAGAGACCCTCGAGAAACGAAAACAGCAATTTAACATTGTCAAACAAACCAAGATCATTTGCTGAGTGTTTACCACACGAGGCTCTTGTGTAAAAACCTCAATTCGTTTGCTGTTGTTTGCATGTATTACGTTTTCACGTTTCTTTTCAACGAAAGCGAAACGCATGCGGTTTGCACGTCAAATTTAAAGAAACATGTTCCTTCAATTTGAAGTTTTTAGATTTTTGTTGCCGCAGTTTTCTCACATTTAATCGCATTTGAATTTGCATGTAGTCGGCCGTCAAGAACTAAGATAACGTACTTTTCACATGCAGATATATACAGTATCATTATTTCCTACCTTGTTATCAAGCAAACCAGGCGCTAGAATACTCTTGACGTGAAATGATACTCTCTAGATTGGAATTCACTCGACAAAAAAAAAAAGAACGTTTTCCTCCGCTACGCAGCGAACGCAATACTGCTCAATAACAGGCCTTTTTGCATCCTACATAGAGATTCGACTCATTTGAATTCCATAATGAAATGAAATTAAAACAGAAGGGACCGTGAATTAGGAAACCCCTACAGGGCATTGTGTATGAAAAAGCGCAGTGATGTTTCCCTTCGTTAAATTTGCTCGCAGCGGCCAATTCTCCGGTACCCTGGGATCGCTTCCTGAACTGAGCTAGCCCTCGCGGAAAAAATAAGGTCGTGTTGTGTTGTTACAACTTTCCTCAGCATTGCTCCCAAATTATTCAAGTACCATTTACCAGATATATATATTACCTCAAGAACGTTCTGCTCGGATGTCCCTCACACATATTGTAGTGTTTTGATGTCAAAATTAAAAACAAAGTCAAAATGTCTAGTCGAACATCGTCAAAAGAGGCCTCAAAAGGATAGTGGGTCGATGATGTCATAACGAGATTGTCTTTATTCCGATTGGCCAATCTTTCTTAATTTTTGGTTGAATCGATAGTATTAGGTTTTTTTTATTTATTGATGAACTGGGGATTTAGTTCTTGTCTTCTTATTTTGCTTCATTATTTTTGCGTTTTTAGCACATTTCACGCTTAAATGTGACCTGTTAATGACGCCATTGACTCAACGCAGCTGTTTTCATCAACAATGACTTTTACTCCGGTTTTGTCACCACTTGAAGTGAAACCCTTCGAACCTTATTGTGCCCAGCGCGTTGTCAGAAGAACAGAAATTACGTGTTTGTTTACGTTGGTTACTAGAAAATACACACTACTTCTTTGTCGATCATCAACAAACCCGTTCCTTTCTTTTGAGAATGGGATACAAACGACAAATAAAACTGAAACTGCGGCTATACCTTGCACCTAATCTGTCTCAAGCATTTTGGCTCAAGTCCTTATTTTTTTCTTCGCTGAAAGCAATTGCGTAGAGCTTCAATAGAAGGTATGTATTTCAATTGTGATCTGTTCAAGTTTTGGAAGTCTTGTCATGGTCTTTATGGTTACCATGACAACAGAAGACACCTGAAATTATACGATTCAAAAGTGTTCTATCGTTTCAGTGATAAAAAAGGTTTTTTTTTCCGTTAGCAAAAAGTTAGATTCCCCGAGTATGAAAATTTTGAAGTCGATTTAAATAGTATAACCTTTTGACAAGCAACATAAGCAGAAGTGAGACGAAACTAAGGGGAAAAAATTTACCCGCGTAATTATGGCCCAAATATTAAATTAAAAGTCGCTCGAAGAGCCAAACAAAGGAGTCAAGTGATTAGTCCCCATAACTTGAAAGGTAATCACTGGTAAGGCGTTACTCAAGTTCTTCATAAATAACTTTTATAGAAAATCAATAACAGGCTCGCTAATTTTGATGAATGTTTACTTAAATCATGCTTGAAGACTGGGCAGGTGTTAGGGAAACAAGGCTGAGGTTGAGAACGTAAATAAAGGCAAACAATTTCGACACAAAAAAATATGGAAAATTTTCCATTAACCTCTCTTGATCAGATATATTAGATGGCGAATTTATTTTGCATTTGTTCCTCTTTTTGTGAAATGGCAGTTAAATTTTCGTGCCCAATAACGCTGTACCGTGCGTCAAGACGGCAGGAGAAGAAAGTAAATAAACAAAATTATCCACCAACTTTGGGGCATTTTCTTGGTATAATTAAACTAACAAATCCTAAAACCTTTTTTATAAGAAATTTCGAAAGAAATCTATGTTAAGGCCATCAGTTGGGAGCCAGTTTTGATCTGAATGGACTATAGACAGAAAGTATTTAGTTGTACGAAAACGTGCCTAAAGTAACAACCCCTGAAAAAGCACGCCTCGCAAGACACGATAAAGGATAAGAGAGTTATGACTCATTACTAAGGGATCCCTTTGAAGTTATTTTTAGATATGGTACCCAGTTCTTCCGCGGGTTACCACGAGCGTTGCGTGGATGTTTTCGTGGAAGATGAAAATGCGTGTAAAGCCACTTGGGATGCCCACGTGAGTAGAGTTTCCCGTCATAGGATTGGCTAATTTTATACTCTCCCGGGATTTCGCGCGCCTGCTAACTTGTGAGGGATTATTGAAGGACTAAGGCCTACATGTGTATGGTTGCTATTTCTCTTACGCTTCATTCCCACTTGATGAGGTAAAATTGAGATCTACGCTTCAGCACGACGATAGCGACAGCTCTTCAACTAACGTCTAGGGGCGCATTAACAAAAAAACAGTTAGCTTATCTTGCCACGGGACAGCAAAATTGCAATAAGACAGGCTGAACTAAACATTGCCAAGTATCAGCTTTATGAAAAAGCAAATTAAGCTTTGTTACGCCAGAAGCAAGAAAACCATTAAGCGAGTGGCTAAAAGAGGAATGCAGCCTGAGAGAATTAGCACAGAAGTTGTACTGACTGGATTGTTCAGAGACTATCAACTCTAGCTAACCATAGTTAGTAGAAGGGAAACGCTATTCTAAAATAAAAGGTACATGTACCCCAAATGGTTGACTGTGAGCTAACCTAGGAATGAAAGTCACAAATTTCTTTGAGACAAACACGTTTCACACTTCTAATTTCTTGGTTGAGTTCGAGATTAGTCTAAGTCAAAACGGACGAAAGCTATAAGAACGGTCGAAAGCTATAAGAAGAAAGTATCACTGAAAAAATAAATTCATACAAATCTCTATGATTCCAAAGGAATACTGGCTCAAACTTAATTCCAAATTTACTGTTATCTGGCAGTTTTCGCGCCCCCACTTCGAAACGCCCGATAAATAATACAGTTAAGACATTACATTGCTACACTGTCAATGCATTGGACAATACTTTCTTAGCAGGAAGCGCTGTTCTAAAAATTAAAAGATTCCGCAAATGGTTGCATGCATGACTCCCGGATGTAGCCAATATGGACGCTCCATGTTATGGGCTCCTGTGTTGTGGTATTGACTCGATCGTGCGGTGCCATAAACCTTTAAAGTTATTTTTGAACAACATTTGTTGCTCCTCGTCAAATTAAACTCAGAATTCACGCGTGAAGCATGAGAAGAGGCCAAAGCAACGTTAGCATTGTTTTTGTTTTTTGGTAACTGCGAGGAAAAAGACTATTATCATGTCATTTCGGTAGGCCAGCTCAGTTTTGACTGCCGCTCGTACCGCGCGCGCAACCACCGTATGCAAGGATTACATCATTTTATACATTTTTTTTACGTTATTGTTACTTTAATTACAATCGAAAAGCGGTATTATAGTTGAATTTGTATCAAATTTTTATCAATTTTTGTATCAATTTTTATCATTAAAATCCAGTGACTTTTGTCTCGCACAGATCCGCACAGTTTGGAACTGGGTGCAACAGTCCTGTAGTTAACGATGATTCCCTTTGAGAACGTTTTTCCGACGGCCATATTGGTATTCGGAAAAAGAAGTTTTTAAATACGAAAAGAACTCATTTCCTACAGGAAATAAATTCCATTGTTCAGGAACGCTAATATGCATATGTCGCCATGACGTCATGAGAAATCGCTCGAAGAAACAAAGTTGTTTCGCAATCCAAGCAAATGTGACAATTCTGCGAAACGTGCGTGGTGAAACTCTCGTATCCTTTGTTTTGTAACAATATCAAGGCTCAAAATAGCAAATTTAAAGAATATGTTTAGAATATACACAAAGCCGAAATTTTCTTAAGAGCATTTTTGCGAGTTGATAGAAAATAAATTACAATCAAATCGCAATGTTTTTTTAATGAAATATATTTTACTTATGAAAACTATGGTAATAAGGGTAAATAAGGTAAAGAGATAAAGCACGTAGGCAAAGTAACACGATACAGACAGCGTAAAGTTTAATTCGATAATTCAATTCCTAGTCACATCCATTTAATTTTACTGAAATACATGCACTATATTCTGCAATCTGAGAATATACACATGAATATTTTCAGCCTACAGTTAAAGTTGGCGGAAAAATAGTAATATTTAGCCTGGGCATAAAAAATCATACATTCTTAAAAAGAGAAAAGACTGTATCTTCTTTCTTGGACGACAAATTGAAAAGACAAATAAAATTCACAAAACTGCATGGCAACATAAAGCAGTTGGCACGAATAAGCAAAGTTAACTCCAATATAGGTCATTCTCGCCATGAAATATTACATTGCGGGACACAAAAATTGCAATTCAATTTTGCCCGCATTTGTTTTCAAAGAATACATCGTTCAATGATGTCAAAAAAAAAACAAGAAATGACTTGCAGTTATAACGAACTCATCTTTTTTTTTTTTTTTTTTTTTTTTTTTATTTTTTTTTTTGTTTTTTTACAGTTTTTTTTTTTTTGTTTTTTTTTTTTAAATTTGTTAACCGTTTTTTCTTTTTTTCGGGAAATTTACATATTTTTTT
>Ga0126338_10000855_pt1:2500-18104 | contig 18104 bp, 9 predicted proteins | sample OrbCmetagenome_2_FD_92529 | JGI IMG/M metagenome (GOLD analysis project Ga0126338, IMG submission 92529) | Coral microbial communities from Petempiche,Puerto Morelos, Mexico - Orbicella C C metagenome | ecosystem: Host-associated > Invertebrates > Cnidaria > Coral | place... | reverse complement strand
TAGTATTAGTATTAGTTGTAGTAACCATGATATCATGATTAGATACGGAAACATGTTTTACAGGTTTAACAGACATCCGCGTGAAGATCAAATTGAAAGTTTAAATAAATACATAATGACGCTTAAAATTTTAAAAAAGTTATTACTATTGTTATCGTTTTTAAATATACTACGCAAGTGAATAGTGCTTTTCGCGCGCTCTGATTGGTTAACTCGGAGGTGATTTCACCTCAGTGTCGGTAAAAGTGATGGATATTTCCCTCCACTTCGGTGAATAATTGTTTATTATTATTATTATTATAACAAGAACTTTATTATTATTATCATCATCATCATCATTATTATTATTATTATTATTATACGTTACATTTTCACATGCGGGTTGGAAGAGCAGATTATACTACAGATCCTGTTTTTATATCCTTTTGTTTTCATGGTTTAAAGCCCTCAGCCACCGTCTAAAATTCGGTTGAGCTTTGGATGCTAGCAAAAGGCGCATTCATTTTTATCAATATGACGCAAACGTTTCATGCGGTGCTGCAGTTATCAATACCGGCCAAAACCAAAATTACTTATATATTTACTATATATTCCAAAATTACTATATATCACAAGCCCGCGTAAAGTATAATCTACAGCGTGCACGAAATAACAGCAAACGCGACAACCCAGCTGTTAGTCACACAAGCTAAAAGCACTGATGATAAATCACGGACTGGGTGAAGACTAGTAGTTTATACACACGAAACGCCGCGATCTACATCAGAAGTGAGCAAGTCACCGCATAAGAAACAAAAAGATATCATTATAATGTAAGACTCAGGTCAATCGTCGAACTTCGCATGAGACGAACTCAATTGCAATTTGAGTCGATCCAATCGAGTAAAGCTCGACCGTTGGGTCACACGTGGAACTTAATTCGAATTTATATCGATCAACAGTCAGTCGGACGAACTCAATCGAGTCAAACGTCGAACTTATCATGAACCTTATTCGCTCAGTTTAGTTCGTCTCACTGCATGTGAAGTTCTACTTTTGACCTGGGAACTAAGCAGAACAAATGGTCAATAGTTTTAACGTTTTTCATGAATTTTAATGAACCAAAGCGGGAAAATCGTCGCCGTCACCCAATGATCCGTTAAATGAGATAGCGTGGGTTGGAATGCATATTAAAATCACATTAACCTTTTTGAAACTTTAAAATAAGTATGAAACAACCGATGAGTAAGGCTTTCTTCACAAAAGCGGTCTATTTGTTATGGTTGAAAAACAAATATTCTATTGTCTCTGGATGACGTCCTATATCTTTAACTGTACCTTTTTCAGTCAACCATATTTGAAAAGAAAAGGTTTTTCCAAGCGTTTCAAATAATTTCTCTTGCTTTAAATGTTTGACACTTTCAGCTTTTTTTGATCGATGTATTTATAAATCAAACAGGGACACAAAAAATGAGAAATATTTTCTCCATCTGCAATTGGCAGTAGAAAACTTTAAAACTTTATACCCTTCCGTTCCGACCTAACTCAGTCAAGAAGTGTTTTATGTACTAACTTTGCTGACTTTTTTTTGGAACGATTTGAAATTTTTTCAGTAAAACTCGCTAACTGATGGAATTGCGTTTGCGAGGTCTGACAGCCCACCGTTTACAAGGTTCTTTACAACTGGCAAAAAGAAACAATAGATAAAAAACACAAAAAATACCCCTCACCCTAAGAAGCAAATGAAGTGCAGATTAACAAGGAGATATCAAACTATAGGGATTTTAAAGCAATTGGTTAAATTCTTTAGGTGAAAATTCAGAAATAACATAACATCTGGTGTAAGCGATTGCTCGAACAGCGACGGAATAGCTAAAAAGAATCTAGTCTCGCAGCGTTCCAACTAAAGCTAACCGAGTCACGTACGCTTTTATATTCTGTCACTATAGCTTTTAATTCTTACTTCATCTCCCAAGGGACAGTTCAAAAAACTACAAGCACTTCTTATGTGCCACTATCGTTCAGAAACCAGTTTCATCGTCCTTTTTGTGATACACAGCCCATGAATGAAGTATTTCTATGAGGAATTTGGGTGTTTACAGTTTTAATTTTTATAAAATACCATGCAGTATGCCAATTGTCAAACTGAATTTAATTGTTTGTCGCCGGGTGTGATTGAGAAATCAATTATTAAATAACACAGTCTACTTTGAACCTGATATTTCAGGGAGCGGTGAGCAAACCATATACTCAAAGCATTTTTGCTACAACAGCCCCGTTGTATCACACACGAAGAATATCTAATATTGTACTGTAATATTATTTTCGAAAGAGGATAAAAGAAACAAATCAACACCTCCAGTGCACATGACTGGGTGTGTTTGGTTATAGCATGGCGGATTGTGTATCGTCAGCAATTGTTTAAGATTTCATTGTTGATCCCTTAAAAATATTCCTAACCGTAGGAAAAGGAAGCATTTGTTACAATACCTTGAAGCTGTTATGAAGCCTCCAATCAATGACAGTAGAACAGCCAAAAGTTTCATTTTAGTAGATAATGGATTGGAATTCTCTGTGCTGTAAGCGAGTAGCTTCAGGGCGTTCACCGATCTTGTTTTGTTTGCAGTGTCCTTTATATAGTGCGTTTTTTCTTAATTATTCAAAACAAAGAGATCAATTCGCGTGATTGTGAAAAACAGTTGTGCTCAATATCTTTTTATATTGTATCATTTCTTTTAAGTCACTTGATTGAGCGGAAAAGAAAATAGGAACTTTTTGGTCTGTTTATTTTGCCCGTGCATAAAAACATAATGTGAGGGAGGAACTGATTTTGTTGGAAAAACAAATAACGGCGCAAAACCATAGCAAAACGGCTTCACCATATAATTGTTTTAGAGTTGCCCTAGCAACTAAGGAGACAATTAAAGCAGCTAAATGTGGGTTTAGTTTAAGCTGGTGTGAAGTTTACCATGAAATAAGGCTCATCATATGATATGAACTGGCTCCAAGCTGCTAGGAAAACAAAATTCGTGCCAAGTTTAATGTAGATAAGCACATTCCATAAAAAAAACACGACGTGCTTTCTGATAAAAGATCCTGATTCTTAAGCGTGGTAAAAATTTCGTCTTCTTTAAATGATCTGACAAGCCCGAAGCTAGAACAGCTCTTCATTATTACTTTTATTTCTTACTACTTACAGCTTAAAATACATTATTTCTTACCTTCCTTTATTTTAGAAGCCCAACTTTTTGAATTGATATTGACTCGTTATATATTCTGATAAGACTGAACAGTTTCGTGCGTGGGGCAAATATCAACACCGTTAAAATCGTGCCTTCTTCTGGCAAGTCGAATATCTATTTGGACTTATTATTTGTCCCTTGAAAAGAGCGAGGTCGATTCATAGTCGTTTTTAATTCAATGTTCTTTTAAATCTGACGTCATATCATGGTCTGCTTTTCTAAATAATATGGTAGGAAAACAATACTGTAAGTCTTTCGTCTGATAGGTATAAATTATAATAATTGATTTTATTCTTGCTGCTCTTAAGCCATGGCCAAACGGAAGTAGTTGCAATTAGCCGCACGTTGAACTTGCGTACAGACTTGTGATGGGTGGTCAAACGGACTCGCAAGCTCCTCGCAAGTACACGCAAGTCGCTAAACATTTCAAGGCTATGAACTTAGTCCCGCGCAGAGATATCCCTTATTTCATTGGCAAGTAGGTTGCTAGAACAACGAATGGATGTCACTCAACCTGTGATTGACTTCGGTTGGGTGGCCTTGCGTCGACTGCTTGCATGCCTGTGTAAATTTGGTCTCGACCAAAGTAAGCCCAAGTCATGGCAAGTCAACTCACACATGCAAGGCCTAGCCCGAACGGAGTCAAAAGTAGTTTTCAACTTGTCTACTGCCATCCCTGCCAAATAAATAAATGAATAAATAAATAAACAAATAAATAAATAAATTTCTACTTATTTTTTCTTTGTCCCACGCTCGTGTCATGTTGATCAATTCACCTTTCTCATTTCATTACCGAGCTTAAAATTCACCATCTTTATTCACTTATCACACTCATGATAACTTCGAAAGTGCTGATCCCAGCAGTATGCGGGACGCCTGTCAGTTAAATGACCTTGCTCTCCATGAGTTCTCGTAGCTCAATGGATAGAGCGCCTCCCGGTTTTCGGAAGGTCATGGGTTCGATTCCCGTGGAGTACTCAATTCACCTTTCACAAACAAATTTCTGTTATTGTAATCCCCAGGCCCTCTTGCGATCGGCGTTTTGCCACGAGGCAAAGCTATCCATTTACCGTTAGAAAGCACATAGTTACAAATTAAACTTTTTGTGCGCAAAATTATGGATAATCAGGCAGCCTAACAGTTTCAAAAGAGAATTAAAAGTTGCATTGTTTCAAAGTTAGGAAATTCACCCATTATTTATAAACATCTTTGTTTTTGGTTTTGTTGTTGTTTGGTGTCCATCACTACTCGACTAAAATTTTAGGAAATATAAAAACGGTAGCAAACGGTTTGAGAATTTCCAGGGAAAGTTTCAGAAACATCCAAGTACCTTAATTTTTGAAATGCCACTGAACCATTCAATCGAAAATGTCTGGTCGGGAGCGAAATTAATTGAAATAGACTAATTACATGTTTAGTTCACTAATCGACTTACCCCAGAAACATTAACAAGGATCGTGGAATAGAAATTCTAGAGGCACGGAAGCCCAACAACAGGAGAGCCGTACGGCACACGACTGCCGAAGGAATAGACTAATTGGAACAGACTAATTACATGTTTAGTTCACTAATGGAAGCGAACTATGACAAGTGCAAATAGGAGAGGGCCATCAGGGTCGACCTGGCGAGCATCAAATATACGTTCCCTGTAATTTTTGCCAACATCAGAGCTTTCTCTTTGTATTCAATTAGGTTAAAATTTCCCTTTCCTGGGGCCAAACGACAATCAAAGTCTTCGAAAGCCCAGTTTGACGTAACGTTAGTCATAGCAAGGAATGAGCAAACACGAAAATGGAAGAGAAAAGTTATTTTGACCTTGGTGAGATTGGAATTGAAACACGACTTCCATTGTCAAAGCTACGAGGACGGACGAAATTTATGTATGAGGAGAACAAATGAAATCCACTGTGGTGCTCGAAAGAAACCTCAAGGCCGGATCATTTTCAACAGTTAAAAATACTACAGAATTTATTCTCTGATAGCGTAGCATTGACGAGTGTATAAAGAAGAGGACAATTTAACCCACACAAATAGTTAGAGCGAGAGCTACATCAGCCTCAGGGTCCTCTTTCAGGTTGAATTGAAATAAAGAAACTGGTTGGTGTGGGCTCTTTCCATTCAACTAAAATTAATTGAAAAATTAATTTGGAAACTGGGACAATTGGGGAGTAAATTTGCTGGGGAAGTTTCAGGAAAATCAGGAAATTGTTGAATTTCCGAAAAAGCAAGCCATTTAACCAAAAATTCTGACGGGAAAATTATCTGGAACGGAAATTCCCTGTAAGAAAATTCTTAAACGTTGGGTTTTCGTCAGGAAGTTGTCCTCTTTTCCGGATAAATCCAATTTAAGAAAAATTCAAACCAGAATTTTTCGCCGAATGGGAATCGCCCATTGCTTCCAGGTGGGAGGAAAACCGGAGGACTCGGGAAAAACTCTCAGAGCAAGGCCAGGAACAAACAACTCCGGGTCAAGGATTCGAACCAGCGCCACATGGGTGGAAAGCGAGCGCTCTAACCATTGCCCCACCCCTGCTCTGATCTGTTCTCCTAAAATGAGTTATAAGTTTGGATTTACCCATATGTATGTAACGCAATTAAAGTGGCAACTCTCAAAGCATTTATTACATTTGTAAACGCAAATTATTCAGTTTCCGTTCGTTGATCTTCATTTGGCTTTGCTTCTTCTTTGTTATCTTCGGTTCGAACATTCTGTCGGGATTTCTTAATTTTCTGCAGGAATCTTAAGAGAAGTTTGATCAATCTGCACAGAAAGAGAAGGAAAACGTGGTTAAAAGAATATTGCTACGTTGCTAGCCTACGAACAGGCTCTTGACGAGCGTGAAAAAAAGAATTAGGCGAGCGAAGCGAGCAGCCCGCTCTCTTAGCTCGCCGAATTCCTTTTTCGTCCTCGTCGGCTCGCTTTGCTAGTCGAAATTTTTTCCTTCCCTGCCGAAAGGCTGTTCGCAGGCTGCAGCGTTGCAAGAAGATATAGCTACAAAAAACTAGCAAACTTCTTTTGTCCTAAGTTTCATGTCCCTGCCTTTTTACTGTACACTTACAAGTGAAATAGCCATTAAAAAAATAGCCAAAATGAATTCGTACCTGGGCCCCTAGTGTTTGTGGAAGCGAACAAGACCCAGATGGCTAAATTAAAGAAGTTAAGTTATTGCGCTGGGCGTGTGCCGTTTGTAAAGTAAATGATTGATGTAACCTACCTTCCTTCTAAGTTGTATTTGCCAATTACAAACATGCAGATTGGAGTTAATAATGACATTAGTGTTGTCGTCAGGAGAGTTAGTCCCTGGCTAGTGTTAAGGAAGTCTTTCTTCACGTGATACTCTTCGACCACGGTCTTAAATTGTTCTTTACACCAGGAGTTGGCTAAATATGGAAAAATAAAAACAGCTTAACAAACGTTCTCTATAACAGGAGGGAGAAATTTGTTCAAAAATGTTTAACAAAAATATGACTTTCCTTAGTGCAGGAAATAAGGGAAAGAAGAACAAAAAAGTTTACTCTGTTACCAGATCTCGTCTTAAATTAAATGTGGAAATGGAAATCTAACTGGATTTATTTTAAAGTGCTATTGAAGCTTGAACACAGCAAGCAGCTGCGAAATTAGCTTACGCCTATGCTTTAGCTATCGGACAGCCCTTCTTACCTATCGGACAACCACTGATCGTTAACTTGTTCGAACATGTAGCATTCCATGTTTCATCACACACAAACTGAACATAACGAGCTGCCACAGGTGAAGCAAATTTGCACACAAAGATCCATTGGTTGTTCTTGTAGTAATATGACTACAAAGCAAAAGGAAGACCAAAAGATTCTGGTTATTGGGCAATAAATCATACCGTCGAGCCATTTTAGCATAATTCCAATACTTGCACTCTCTTTCGGCCCCTTCACTACCCCTGAGAGAGGCTTTAAAGTGGATAGAACAGTTAATCGGGGTTAACGTAGGCGATGAGACAAGGCGATACGCACCTTTGAGTCCGATAAACAAAAAGCCACAGGATATGTGCAGGTTGAAGGGTTTGTAAACAGACCAGACAAGCCAAAAAACGTTCACGTGTTTTAGCGACATACACCAACAGCAAGTCATTAACATTTCAGCTCATAACGAATGAACGAAATAATGCGCCCACAAATTTTTAGTTGAGCTGCTGTTGATAAAAGAGTGGCATAGCAGTGAACTATTGTATTGATCAACGTACTTCAATTTTAAGTCCTTCGCTGAAGTTTGTAAGCACGGAGGGGTTGTTACCGCTCAGTAGTAGAGCATGATTTTTTGACGATTTTGCCATGAACTGATAGCTGGAGATCAAACTACACGACGGTAAATCAAACACTGGCAGCTCGCTATAGATAGCAGTAAGGTCCTCCTCATTACAAGTCGTGCCCAGTTCTCTGACGGTGTGCCAATTAGTGTTACACCATTGCTTAGCTGAAACGAAAAGTAAGGAAAACAGTAGTTTGTTACCATTATGATGAATGACGCCAAAAGTTATGAAAAACACATTTCTGTGTAATGATATCTTAATACAGTAGGTACGCCTAAAAAACATAAGCAGTTTTATCACACGACTATCTCGGGTGGAGAGAGGCACTGTTAGAGCAAAGTGTCTTGCCCAAGAACACAACACAATGTTCCCAGCCGGGCCCGTTTCTTGAAAGCCCGGAAACTTTCGGGCCCATAAAGCCATTTTTAGTTCACCTGATCTAAAAACGGGGAAGTATATACGCCTGAAACTTCTTGTACGAAGGGAACCTCTGCTCGATGTGGAGGTGTTCGCACTAACCATGAGGTCACCGTGCCTCCCAAAAGAAAAAAAAAAACAAAAGTTAACACTAAATAAGACATGCAGGTGCTTTTGAGAGCTATTTGCAAAGCTCCCTAAGTAGATTGTCTCACTACTACAACCAGTAATCTCTGATAAGTATTTTTTTAACAGTGCTCTGACTGTTTTTTTCTGAGTCTTACGAACTGCAATCAATCAGTATACAAAGTAAACGTAGTGCCGCCTGAGGTTTTTATATGCGGACAGATTTGTAGACAGATCGATGACTCACCTAATCTGCAGCCATTGATCTGTAATTTGTTAAAAGTAAGGGATTTGCCAGCTTCTTCTGGAATGAACTGCACGTAGAGTGCAGGGATTGGTTTATCTAAGCTGTTGTAAAATCGCCATTCACCGTTCACAAACTCCATCTTAAAAACAAAATTGACTACCTCTGGTTAGTACTGTTCAATCCAACAAAGAGAAGAATCAGCTCCAATAACATGGACATTATAACCTTTCAATTCAAGAGTTCTTTTCCATTGAATTTCAGTAGAAATAAACTGGTAATGAGAAGAACTCGTTCTCTTCCATGGCATTACAGATATCGGTCCTCGTCATTTGTTTATCATCTTATACAAAACGAAGAAATGGTAAATAAGAAACGAAACTCTCAGATAACGATTGACTTGGAAAACATTGATTTGACTTGCTTTTGAGATACATCAATCGTATCGTAAGAAAGATTATTCAGGTAAAAACGTTTAGTTTTTGTTTCACAGAAAAGGACTCTCCTGCGGAAATGAAGTTGTATCCGTCGCACAGGGTAGAGGGTAATATTTGCCCTTAGCAATGAAACTTAAAAAACTAAATTCGTCAATGACAGCCATTGGAGTATGGCAGAAACTAAGGTGGGTGGTGGGTCATTATAACAGCTCTGTATTAATTGATGCTACAATCATGGTATCCAAAAAACTGCTCAATCATTGGTGAACACGTTGTTATCATGCATTTTCGTGACACAATAGGTTACTATCGCAACAGGATAACCTGCTAACTAAAATTAAGGGTTTTTAAAGCAGGTCATAATGTTGCTATAGTAACCTATTGTGTCGCGAAAATGATAACGACGTGTTCACCAACTGGGGATTGGGTAGTTTTTTAATACTATGATTGTAGCATTATCTGATAAAGAGTGCTGGAAACGGTTTTCAGCTACCCTAAGGCACAGGAACTATGAGCTACTCAACTAATTTTTGGTTCAAATTCGCCATTTATGTGAATATAGCAGGTTTCACAGAACCAAGGAGTTTGAAAGAATCATCGTTATCGCTATAATTAAAAGAATGCTGAGTCATTTAATTTGTTGGTTTAAAATTGGAACCTCTCTTTGAGCCACGACCCCAAAAAGAGATTCCGGTACCTTTAGGGCTTCCGTTCAAGCTTCTCGATGAACACCCCACCCTTTCCATAGGGGAGTCGTCTACCCCCAGATTTGTGTATAGCATACCTGAACTTCAATTTTCCCATCATATTCTTTTAATCGTTTAAAGTCTTTAGGGCTGGTCAACATTTTGTGGCGCGTTGTTCCATTAGAAGCAAGCTGGTAGCTGGTAATTAAACTGCAAGATGACAGCTTTTTCACTTCTTCCTCTTTGTTGGAAGCGGCCCTCTCCACATCGTGGCACAAAATGTCATCGGAAGTAAAATTTTCAGGCTTGCATCTAGACTCGACTGGAAGAAAAATTACAATAAAATGAGGACATTTAACTGTTCTCGCTATTTACTAACATTTAGAGCGGCCTTGCTTTAGTATCGAAAAGTAATTGGTTTAGCATTACTATGCTACACGAATGGCTTAAAAAAAACTCTTTCCACTTTTGATCCAATCAATGGCTAAACCAAAACCAATAGAACAATTTCGATATATTAAAATTCAGCCTAAAACAATAGACCTCAATCAGAGGTTCTGGGGAATAACTACAGAGTTTGTGGGGTTTATTTCCCAGAGCCTCGTGCTGAGGTCTTTTGCTTTAGGCTGAATTATATATATCTAAATTTATATATATCGAAATCTGTAACTCTCTATGTATAGCTAGTACACCGTATCATCCAAGTATTTATCACTAAATCTGTATGTATAATTAGTCTTTTTTTGCGTGTGTTGTGTGTGTGTGTGCTCTTGCATGTCTTTTTCTTACTTTTTTTTTCCCCTTATTTTACCCAAATAAATAATCACTTAAATCACTAAGGATGGCTACTCAGTCTTATTAGCCCATTAAGGTCATTTCGGGCAGCCATTTACTTTTCCAATTTTTACTTATTTTTGTTCATCTAATTTCTAATTTCTAGCTCAGTACAAATAAATTTGTTGTTGCTGTTGGTCTATTGTGACTCACTTGCAGCACGTTTTCCCGCGCTTGGCGCCAGCCACTAGTATTTACTATGAGTTTTACTTGGTTCATTGGATTATTGCATCATTGCCTGTGTCCTTTGTGATTGACCAGAGAAATAACATTTTAATTTTTTTTCCAGAATGATACTTTTGGTTCAATTGAGTGTCGTAAAACAAAACCAGAGTGAAAACTTCGGTTTTGTCTTTCGACGCTCAATTGAAAACCGCTCTAACCATTTCTGTTTACGTCTCAAGCATGAATGACCCAAACATGTGTATCTTACCTACAGTACAGCCACTCACTGCTAAATCACTCAAACACATTGAATCTTTGACTTGATCTGCTGTAAAACGCATGAAGCGAGCTACCACTGGTTCAGGAAAGAAGTAATGAGCTTGCCAGGCATCTTCAGAGTTGCTTTCAATGTTGCTTGTCTGCAGAAACAAACTTTATCTTAGTAATCTAGGACGGTCAGACCAACAACTTAAAAACAGGAACATGTTAATTATTACATTTAGAACGATGAGGACGAAATTATGAAAACATAAAATAAGCAAAAAGCGTTGGGCAGGAAAATTATCTTTTAACTGCTTACTCTAAATTTACTTCGAAAATAAGTGTTGTCATTTCTCTGCATGACTGATTAACATGAGGCGCCATAGCTGCTGACCAGAATTAATGCATTCTAACACGCTCGAAAGTCGTTTCTCCAAAAGTAATGAGCGGATGAAGGCGAAAAAAATGTCTTTGGAAAACTTTTTCAAAGCGACCTTTCCATTTCTATCCACCCGGTCAAACATGAGTTAATGTAAATATAAAAATACCTTCATTTTAACATCACCCATGTATTCCTCTAAGGACGAATTGTCGTTAGAACTGATGTAGAGTTTGTGTGGCCTGAGCGAGTGAGTTATGAAACCATAACTTGTGATAACACTGCACGGGGACAATTCTTCAACAGAATGATCCTTATATTTGGAACCATGTTTGTCCTCGCTATAACATGGCACATCTACTCAGAAAGAAAAAGAAAAGTTGTTTGTTTCCACAATATTTGCTTGAGATGCTATTTAAAAGTTGAAAATTAAAGAAAACCGAACGTTTTTGACTCACTAACTTTTTAGTTTTGTAAATAGCGTCTTAAAATTTATTTCTCTAAGAGCGACCGTCTTGTTGAATACTCTCTTGTCATTGTTTTCCATCTAGTAAGTAGTAAAATAGCATAGAATATACCATCAAATCAGATTTGAAACCCGTCATCCGTCTAGGCAGAACGCTGATCTCTCAACCTACGCAGTTATCTAAAACTAATCTAGATGGACCAGAAATAATTGTGAATTAAACAAAAAACATCAATAATGGTGTTTATAGCAAATACCAAACACACAAGCAGGTAGCAGATACATGTATATAAAGAGCAAGTAATTTAAAAGAAATACTCATTCTTTATATTCTATTTGTTTTTGTTTTTTTCTATCCTATTTATAGTCTCTGTAGCTACTCAGAATTTAATTCAAATATATATTTTGTTTTTGAATTTTGTAAGTCGTCAGTTTGATTGGCGCAAATTTGTGGAGACCAAATGAAAATATACGTACCAATCTTCCACCTTGTAGAGTAATTCTCTTTCTGGTGTTCGTTAAAATTCAGTTTTCGAACAGTACAGAATCCTGAGATACAACGTATAAAAGTGATTTACTAAACTGAGAGGAGAGCAAATTTTCCATGAACGCGCCTGGGAAGCTACACGTTATTTTGCACCTTCCAACAATACCTTGTTGAGTCTTCAAGGTTAGTACTAAGGGATGCTATCAAAGCCCTTCTGCTATATGTTTGGTCAATGCAGTGTTAAAAGAATAATCTGGTATCTTCACTCTTGCGCAAAACGATTCTAGAATTTGTACCACGATGAAGATACCACGTGAACAGTTGAAAGGGGGGCGCGGGTCGGAAATTGTAACTCATTTAAAGCTGTTGTGCGAAGACACGACCAGACTTTGGACAACACAACACAACCATGTACAAGTGTAACTATTTTGTAACAATCCTTTTATAAACTCAGTGCACTTATCTGTTTTTTTTTTGTTTTGTTTTTAATAAACTAGATCATTGTAGTTAGGTTACTATAACTGAAAATATGTCTTGAACTTTTCTGACTTTTTGAGATCATGACGATGGTGCTGTCCCTCTAACATCGCTTAACCTACTTTCAAGAGTTAGATTTCACCTTTAACCCTTGCACACAAAAAAAAATTTGGGCTGCTTGTGTTTCATCCAAGGTGATAAACACAACAAAACCAACTACCCGAAGTCTAAGGTTGTGAAGCCAAATTTCCTCCGCCAATAAGACACCTTTCCTCCACCCCAACCCCTCTCAAGACCTTGATACATGTACCCCTTAACAATATTCTTCGTCTCACCTGTATTCTCAGTGGGCTCCTCGACCTCTTCCGTGTTGTTTTTAGCATCTATTGTAGGGAATTCTCCTTCTTGGTCGACTTCTCGGCCTTTTGAACAAATTGTAAATGCAAGGAAAGACAAAAACACGTGAGAAACCGGCGATATATTACGAGCGTAAAAAGTGATGAGCCAAGTCAACGGTAAACAGGGAAGAGACAAAAGAGTCAAAGACAACAGCTTCAAGAGACAAAAGAGCAAGATTCAGAGAAAAAAAAAGGATCTTCAATTTCTGCTTGCAAACTACGCAAAAGGTAACAACAACCAAAAAATGTATGGCTGAAAAGGCTTTCACTGCAGTTAACTGTCAAAGAGTTCAGAGTTTAGTTTAAGTCACTTTCTAGAGAATTATAATTATATTGCCCAGAGTAGAACTACATGAGAGTCCTACTCAGAAGCTTTAATGTGAATAGTATAAACAGCACCACCTGAAAGTATTGCTCTGTGCCTTTCATTTGAATGGTCATGCACGAGGATTTTATTCACGGACTTGAAAGTTAGAACCACCTTGTACAGCATAATAAACAGTACCACAAGAAAGTACCGCTCAATAGCTTTCCTTTGATTATGCCGTCACACCCTACGGTTTTATTCATGAACGTAAAAGTTAGAACCACCTTGTACAGCATAATAAGCAAGCCTACTTGAAAATACTGCCCTATACCTTTCATTTGAATAGTCACACACTAGGGTTTTATTCACAGATTGAAAAGTTAGAACCGTGTTGTACAGCATAATAAGCAAGCCCACTTGAAAATACTGCCCTATAGCTTTCATTTGAATGGTCACACACTAGGGTTTTATTTACAGATTGAAAAGTTAGGGTCACCTTGTACGGCATATTAAACAAAAAAAACATGAAAGTACTGCGTATTGGCATTCATTTGAGTGCTCACATTCTATAGCTTCACCCATGCATGCATGACTGATGTTGAAATCTGGGATCTTATTAAACTTGCATGAGTATTTGCTCTGAGAGGTCTGAGAGCGAAACGCCCGGCAATATTGAGTTATCAAAATTCAACTGTTAACTGCATAAAAACAATTTAGACAAAGGTCAGACTATCACAAATCGTTCACCTTGGTCTTGCTGTACATGAAATGTCACAGTCGCTTTACAGCCTTTTTTCTCCGTCTCAACAACGTAGATTCCAAAGTGCCTCCAGTCTACCGAACTAATCACAAGAATTTCTGATATTCTGTCCTTTGCTAGGGTTCGTTGAAATCCCATATCCGGGTCATCGGGAATTTCAGGAATCTCAAGTGCATCGTAAGTCCAGGTAGTTTTCAAGCCTTTTTCAGTCTCCACTGACAGGGAAATTTCATTGCCTGGCTGGGTGAAGACTTGTATAGGCGATTTGGCGATAAGATGCGGTTGTTCTGTAGAGCAAGGTTTAATTGTCAGCTAAATAAAGATTAAAATATTTCATAACATTGTCAAACTTAACCACAAGTATCAAAGTTGATGAAATGCGACTCGCATTCAGTTTACCCTCGAGTAAAGTCTATTGTGTTTCTGGAATTCGAAGGTCCAGCATGCTACATATTTTGTATTTATTTGTTTAGCCCACGGTATAACCAAAATGATAATAATATATAGAAAAAGAAATGCACTTGCCTTTCACTTTGAATTGGCCCGTTGCGTTGGCAGTCCCTGAATAAGAAGAGCCCTGTACTCTGATCCAAGTGTCTCTTTTAATCTCCTTGATGGTTATTTTCTTTAAGTCAGCCGACAGTTCAAACACTGGGTCCTCGAGAGATATTTTTTTTGTAATTCTCTTCTCTGAAGCCCCATATTTCCATGTAATACTTTCTTCCAAGAGTTTGAAACCTCCAGACACTTGAACTTTCAAACTGCCTCGTTCCCCTTTGCAAAGTGGTAAAACACTGGGAATCACCGACAACTTCATTGGATCCCGCACGTCAAGTTTGAAATTCGCTTTGAAAGTGCTCTGCTGAATTTTCGGATTTCCTTCTTCGAAGGTGTACTGTACTTGGTATTTTCCACTGTAATCCTTTTTCACGTTTTTTATTTCTATTGTGCTTAATTTGTTTGGTGGAACGTTTGCGGTTAAAGTGAACGATTGAGCAAACCTAACCAATCGTGATACATCAGAGGTGATGCTAAGGCCACTGGCCTTGTGAATGCCAAATGCTCCAAATTTGATTATCTCGCTCTTTCGCCCGTTCACCAAGATTATCTCCACCGCTTCCACGTTGGACTCTTTGAGGTATGGTCGCCCAAACGAATTGAAAAACAAGAACCAAACCTGTCTTACAGTGCACTGTGGAATCCTGCACTCAACTAACTCCAGCCTGCTGTCGTCGTCGTCCTTTATAAGAGCCTCGTGAGACTTTTCACTAGCAACGAAGCAATGCGGTGTCTTTTTGTCCTTTCTTGGACGGCATAGATTTGCTTCCCATCCTTTACCAGACATGCACAATCGTGGCAAACCTTTCTCGTCCTCCTTGAGAGTCGCGATCACTCGACCCTTATATTTTGGGAACATCTGCCTCCAGTTGATATCGTCATGATATTCATCATAGAGATCGAAGTATCCGTCCCCGTTTCCATACATGCACTCCGAGCATTCTTGTACAACACAGAACTGTTTCCGTAAACTAGATTTAGTTGAGGTTGTGATGCACCATGGGCTGTGATCTCCGGTTGGATTCCTGCAGTATCTGTGTTCCTTATCATAGTCTACATTGTAATCACTGCTGTCGGAGTTAGGACGATCCTGAA
>Ga0126338_10000854_pt1 | contig 18109 bp, 4 predicted proteins | sample OrbCmetagenome_2_FD_92529 | JGI IMG/M metagenome (GOLD analysis project Ga0126338, IMG submission 92529) | Coral microbial communities from Petempiche,Puerto Morelos, Mexico - Orbicella C C metagenome | ecosystem: Host-associated > Invertebrates > Cnidaria > Coral | place: Petempiche,Puerto... | reverse complement strand
GGGGGGGGGGGGGGGGGGGGGGGGGGGACTTCCATATAAAAAGGCCAGGGGTGCTCGTCGTGCCTCCTAGGGGTTGAAAAAGCGGTTTGGTTCCTCTTAGGGTGTTAAGCCTCCGGAAATTCACAACTATTATGAGAGTCAGTTAACCCTTTGAATACCAAACTGAGGCCAAAAAATACCGTTTTTAACCGTTTAGTCAGGTTTTTTTAGCTGCCATGACGCTAAATAAGCCTAACTTTTGCTAAGAAAGCTTTTTTTTCACTAAAAGGAGAAATTTTTCGAGGATTAGGCACAAAATTGAGCAAAATTTCAATTCGGGGCAGGCGCATAACCCAAAATGTGGACTTTTTTTTTGCCATTAACCGTTCTGAATTTTGTTTTTTGCTCCCTTTCCTTTCTGTTTTTCTCGGCCCTTTTACACTGGTAACCTTTTGCGTTGTATGTTCTTTCTGGCTGCCGTGAAAAGTTGGATGTTAATTATGGGCGAAGCCTAGAAATGGACCTTGATCAATCATAGGCATATTGGACCATTTTACCACCGTTTTTGTACCAAAACTGACAACGTTGTTTTTCGATTTGCGACGTCGGAATGTCGTCGATATCTAAACCTGACCATTGTGCGGAAAGGCCTAGCCTAGTGCGGCTATCTGCTCATCAAGAATATCTGATGACATTTAGATTGATGACGTCACAAGTGGTACAAAGAGCACGACCATTAAGTGGCCGTATATGGCCACTTGGGCGTCAAAGGGTTAATGGGTTGTTTTAGAATTGGTTCTTCTTAGGGGTAAAAAAAAGTCAAGCCACGCCCACAAAACAGGCTCTTGGTACCTCTTAGGGGTTCTTTTCAAAATTTCCGACGAGCACCCTAATTCTTTTTATAAGTGAGTCCCCCCTCCCCTCCCCTCCCCGGGCTTTCAGTGTGATTTAATTTAACATGCCACAGATGTGAGTTAGGACTAAGCATCACAAATCCTCAGTGATTTGTTCATTTTGCCAATAGTTATTTTTCTGCTCTATCTTTATCGCCGATGGAACTTAACATTCTTACCACCCGGGTGGGCAACGAACGATTGGTGACATCTCGCTGAGCTGTAATTAGAACATGGAGGTGACACCAAATGACATGGATTTCTTCGCACTATATGTTAAAACAGCAAAAAATTTAACTTATTTTTCATGCATGAAAATAAAATTTTGCGAAACTAATCACTTTTACACAAGGCTATGGTATGGCCACATACACCGGCTAGATCTTAGCAAACAGCGTGAAATGAAAGTCGCCTTCTTATCTTTGCTAAAAGAATCCCACACCACGTAAACAGCGTCGACATAGATGCTATGTATGTAAATATAGACTGAATGAAGTAGAGACACACGTGAGAATTCTTCCAGAGAGACACCGGAAGACCAATCTTTCTTTACCCAGATAACATAAACACATATCTGAGAATTCTTCTAGACAGAAGCCGGGTAAAACAAATCTATCTTTACCCCAACTAACAGTTGGACTCCAATGGTTGTGACAACCGTGCTATGGCGTTCTCCAGAGTCATTCTGTGCCCCAGGCTTTTGACTCCCAGCTCACGCAGTTCAGCCTTTGTTAGATCAGGAAGATGAGCTCCCTGGATATCGTTTTCTCTGAACGTGTCCTTATATTGAGCCATGCTTATAGAGTCCAGCCAGTGACACACGTCATCGCAATCCCAGTCTAACACTGGTTTCTCCATGTACGCTTGCCTGAAAGAAGATGTACCACAGACAGACTACGGTCAGTACAAGCATGCTAATCAGAGTTCTTACCTATTTATCAACTTGAAATAGATAAAGGATACTTAACCACCATAACGTCGTTGTAAAACTAACGTTTCGAGCGTGAGCCCTTCTTGAGAGTAGGGTAAACGTCAATTGACAAATAGCTAAGTGTTTCACTTGCCGGCCGACGCAGCCCAACATTTCTTAAAATTCCCGTTCAAGACAGAAAATAGATACAGCCATTTCACATTTTCACTCCGAAAAAAAAGATAATTCACGGCTCATGTAATACCCCGGATAGTGACGCCAGCCTTTTACTATGTCGTCCCTTAGTAGATCAGAAAGAAAAACTTTTCTTTATTTTTCGCTTAAAACCTAGCGATATAAATTGTTATAGCAAAAGAGTACCCCTTACATTGGCCGAGAATATCCACCAAATATAGACGAAATATCTGTGAACGGCACTGTTTCCTGAAAGATTAAAAAACAAGCACACTTCCGTATTAGGTAAAAATGTTTCCCTAACTGACTAAAAACTACTTCAAATACATATATTGTCAGCTCAAAATCTCAAACAAGCGCGCGCATAATTATCTGTTAATTTTGCTCACTGTCCAAGTACAATCTTAACAATTTGGGTAGTGTACAAATTAACAAGTAATTTGAACGGTTACATTCGTAAAATTTCCCAATTGGATGTAGTCCTGTTTACATATGAAGATATTCTCCTCGAAGAAAGGAACCTTGAAAACAGAAACGATCCCGACGCAGAGCTTTAATGCAGGCGAGAGCTGTTTTGGTTTTTTTTTTTTTCCCTCTCATTTCCAAGATTAACAGTCCATGCTAATCGAACAAGGTGTTAATTGGGGAAGGAGGGATCTTCAACGAGGTTGTGATTGCCAGAAAGTAACAGTATGAGATTATGGCCATATCAACCTTCTTTTCTTTATATTTCCCTTATTCTCCTTCGAGGCCATTAGCTGGGTCGTCACGCAACGCTTCTCTCCACCTAGTGAAGAGAAGCGTTGCGTGACGTTATACCGGCCTGGAAGACTATATTCGCCTTTCTTTTCCCGAGCGGAGATAAAACTACTATACCTTATTGCTGTCATCGCTCCCTGCCGATGGAGAAGGGCTAGCCATGTCGTCGCGGTCTTCTCGAGGGTAAAATGCTAGCGCCTTTGGTTCCCTGGGAGAAAATTCCGGTGGGGGAGGTAGTGGAGGGGACTCTAACGCCACGTAAGGTTCATCAGCAGAGTCTGTAAATAGTAGTGGAGGCGGCGGTAATTCAAAGTTACTATTTTCATTTGCATTGTCTGGAATAGGCGTGTTTAACTCATCGTCAATATGCGGCTCTATAGAGCCCACAATTTCAAGTGGAGTAACCGGTTGTGAATCTGTTCTAGTGATGGAATCCGTTCTCGCAGAATCCTTCAGTGTTGGTGTTACCGGCTCAACAACATCGATGTCATTGTAATCCGTTCGAGGTGAAGTCCTTACAGGTTTAGGGTCCTCTCGTTTAGATTCAAATGTCAGCTTAATTTGGAAGCCTTTCTTTGTCGTTATAGTCTTGTTAAATCTCTCAGGCTCAGTTGTCTTGCTAGGAATGCTCTCCTCTGATTGAGAGCTACATTCGTACCACGGTCTGGTTGTATTTTCCACGTTCAGTTCGTGCTGCTCCGACGGCCATACAGGCGGAGGAACAAATATCTCGTTGCTTGAATCACTGCCACTGTTCCAGGAATTCAAACTCCAATTTTCACTCTCCGCTTCTTTTCTAATAACCTCATCTAACAGCATAACGGATCTATCCTCCTCTGACAAAACCGGAGCAGGAACTTCAAACGGAAGAGACCGTTCTGTTGCACTACCAGGCGATTGATTACCTGACAAAGAAGACTTCCGTTGAACAGTAGGTTCATCTCCTTTTTGCCTACGTTGTTTCATATCTGGTGAGCTTAAACGCTTCTTTGGAGGAACAGGAGGCGTGGGTTTCCCGCGAGAATTCACTGCTCTCGCCTCCAACACGAGAGATTTTACTCTGTTATTATTCTTTTCGGGAGAATGAAATTGTTTCTCGATGCCTGTATTATGACTCTGCTTGTCAGTCTGCTTGTCAGCCTGCTTCTCAGTGTGCCCTTCTGTGGTTGAGTCAGTTTCTGAATGAGTCTGGGTCGAAATGCGAGCTGCGCGCGCAGCTACAGCCTTTGCCAGTAAATCGGTATGTTGCACGGCGAAATTGTGCGAACCGCCAGAGGCTGGGGCCGAAGAAGTTGCATTATCCTTCGCGGCAGATTTCAATTTCGATTTCTTAGCAGATAACGCATCTGCTGTAATGAGCCCATTAACAACTGGTGTCGCGGGAACGTCCTTTTTCTTTGTAGTGAGAAGAGAAGGTGGTGGTGGTACCGAGGGTTTGGCACGGACGCCAGGCGAAATAAGAGGAGGAACCGGTGGTGTAGACTGGTTAGCAGTTGCACGGGGTTGACGATCAATGCTGACTGGTTCGGATAACTGTCTCTTAAATTTCTCACTCCTCGTCACGCTACTTTTACGGCCAGTCTCCGTGGAATCTATGGAAGACTGCCTGTTCATGTCACGTGTAGGGGAGGTCGGAGAGGTGTAACGACGATAGATATCAGCTGAAGAGGCTAACACAAGCCCCGGTTTGTTTAAATCACTGCCTTCACCCTTTGAGGTAAGAGAAGAACCGTCCTTATTACTTCTCTGTTGTTGTCGAGGCATCGTATTATATCGCTCAGTTCCATTAGTTTCCACTGATGATCTGTCACACTTACTATCAACTTCAACGAATTGCTCTTCGAGACAAGTCATTATTTCACTGCGAACTTTCTCCGATGATTCCACCTTCTTACGAGGGGTGAATTTCGCCGGAGCGCTGGTTTTTCTCTCTTTCGGATCCGTCGGTTTAAATGCTGATGGGGCCTCGGTTTCAGGAGCAGACGACTTTCGACTCATTCGCTGGGCTCTAGCCGCGACAGCTTCCTGAAGTGCATCTGATAGAGTTCGGGGTTTCGGGGGAACAGGGGGTTTCTCTGGCTTGTTTGCTACCGTCTCATCTCCGCCTGAAGGTTTTACTTGCGCCCTAGAGGCACTTGTTTCAACTGCCGGGCTTGATTCGAATACATCCACTGGAGTTGCTACCACTGTTCTCTCAGGCTTGGCTTCCCTGCTCTCCACCGCAACCACGGTGGCTTTCACAGGCGTAGCTACAACTGTTGTCTCCACGTTACTGGAGCTTGCTGATCTTAGTTTGCTTCTGTCCAGAGTAGCGTAGCTGAATGGCTGGTTATACGCCAAGTCACGCCTGGCTTCGTTCGGGGGGGAGCCGTGACCGTTCATCAAGTCAGACTCGTTAACTGGATTATCTAGATTCGGAGTCGACTTGGATGTCATGGCGTATTTTGATAGCGCAGTCCTATCCTCCGATACGGAGCGTAACAGCCTGGGATCGTTAGGGACGACTGGCATGGCCACAGGAACCGCGGCTGAAAGAGGACGCTTGCCAACAACAGAGTCGTAAGATGGAGGCAGCATGTTTTGCACAGACTGAGCTCTTTGATAAGTGGTTTTCCCTGATCTTAGATCAACACTTGAATTACGCTTCGCTAGAGATTGTCCTTTCATTTGCACTCCCACTGGTTTACGAGCTTGAGGCTTTTGTCTTTGAAGACTGTGCCAACGATTTTCCTTTGAAACTGTAATGACGCTGTCTACACGGTAGTTCGCAGGCTCTTCGTAACTATCACCCATACTCATTTCTGTAAGGTGAAAAAAACACTCATTAGAATCAAATGAGATATTTCGCTGCTACTCCAAAATAGACTTTGTATCAGCACCTTTAATAGGTTACACTCTGACAAAGCATGGGACCCAATAATAAATGTGATACTATATTTTGAAAAAGGGACCTGCTTTTGCTCTCTCCAAAGTATCTATTTTATCGTTTCTGTCCTCGTGTACCGGTTCACAAGAACCGATACAAAACACCCTACAATGTTCAAAAGCTAAACAAAGGTTCGTAAAGAAAGGAGTACAATGGTTATTCCCTCTGTGTACCGGTACACCAGGACACAACCATTTTATCGTTTTCTCTCCGAAGACAAATGACTTTCATCACCTGTGCGTGAAGTCATAAACGCCATTGTAATCAACCAAATAAGATACAACTGACAGTGAAGGATGGGATCCTTACCGCATTAACTGCACATTGAAACACGTTTCATTATATCAATGATTTTCTACTAAATCAAACACAGAACAGCCGTGCGACACTTTAGTGTAACTGGTTAATTAATCAGTAAAATTATCTTCGATTTCTGCCCACACTGTTTTAAATTAGCCTTCCTTTGGTAATGTTCATTAACTACCATTACAAAAGTGTTATACCATAACTAGAGTTAAGTGCATTCGTTTGGAGAACGACCTGGTTACTAACCAAAGAGCGAGGGTCGACTGGATGACAGTGTAGTCATTCGACCCAGGGTCAGTGTCGTAGACGGGTCACGGTCAGGGGGAGCCGGGGGAAGTTTGAAACCTACATGTAGAAGATGACAACGTAAGGCGTTAACATGAATGACGTTACAATAGAAAATTATACAGAGAAAAGACTGATCTAGACTAAAACACAAACTAACCACAGTCAGAGTAGTTATAGGAAGGAAGGAAAAAGATGGCATGTATGGTGAAACGTTAAAAGCATTTCTTACCAACAATCATTTTTACTTTAAAATTATTTTTCACTGGAGTAAGCGTCCATTAGTTTGCTAGCTTAAAACTCGATGATCAGTGATTCCATACAAAACAACATCGTATCCATCTTGTACTCTATGCTAAAGCTGTACTCAGTTTTAGCGTGTTCCTTCTGATCTTTTACTCGTCCATCCACACGATCTCTGTGGCGCTCCCGCGCTCACAATTTTCTGAAGAGGAGCATTTTACTGCCGCTCTAATCTTCAATAATCACATACCTTTACCATCTGGATGGTCCGTTCCATTTACCGATGGACTCTTCACCGTCGCTATTTTTAACGTGACTGTATCGCCACTCAATTTAATCAATTCTACCACGTGACCATGCGTTGCCGTGGTTACGTCCTCGCCATTGACCTAGAAATGACAGTTCACAAGGGATGAATGGTGAACATTCTTAACGTACATTAGATTAGCTCGATCTGTCAACACAAACACCTCTTCTCAGAGAATCACACCAAAGCAAAGGTTTAAGTCCTCTGGCAAGCTTAACTTTGTAACCGGGAGGATTGCGTACTGACCTCTAATATGAAATCTCCTGTCTTTACACCTTGCAAGTCTGCCTGTCCACCCTTTTCAAGTTCTCCAAAGTACTGAAGAGCTGGAAACTCAGGCGTAGGTACAAAATTCAGTCGTGGAACTTGCGCTGTCGGTAAAAACGTTAAAGTAGCAAATCAAAATAATCTTGTTCTTGATGGTTGAAATCGTTCAGATAGTTCATATTTTGTAACTGATACAAAGAAAAGCCACCCTGCTGTAACCTTTTGGTTTTTTGCTATTCTTCCTTTCTTCCAAAACTTCAATTTTCTAGGTTTTTTGTTGTTGTTGTGGTTGTTGTTTGCTTGTTTGTTATTATTATTATTAGAAAAAGTACCGGAAGCGTTTTTGGTTGCAATCTCGTGTTGGACACTTGACTGAGCAAGTCTTCATTCTGACATCGAAAGACAAATGAAGAAGTAAAGAATGACGTTTACGGCATAGCTGGCCAAAATTAAACTTCTGTCGTCTGTAAACTGAAAGTGAAAATCTTTGCATTAGCTGTGAATCAGAGATCTTTCTTTTCTTATTGTCTTGGCGTTGGACTGATTAGGACGGGGGCAAAGAAAAGAAAATCAGAGACAATTTTGTCCGTTAACCGTAAACGACGTTCTCAACTCTGGTACTGCTGTGCTATTTCTGACTATAAAACGGAAACTACTGGGATCCTTAGCTTTAGACGAGCTACCAACAACAAAGCGATCCTTTTTTTGCAACTATGTATTAAAATAATTTTGGATCATAGTACTAGCCTTAGCAGCTGCTATTTTAGTCGTATTGCAATGGAAAGCGATGGGTTACCAGCCTTATGGCGAACGGAATAAGCAGATTACTCACAGTTCGCTCCTCTCATCTGAAATCCAAATCCTACACCAGTTCTTTTCAGAGTAACTAGCCGAGGAGGTTCAGCAGCGTTCACTGAACCAATATGGATCATATCTTGGAAGTCACTGAAAGAAACGAGTACCGATATAATTAACCGTATAAACGGATACGACACCAATATACTAAAGCCAGCTTAGCGCTCTCAATTCCATCCTAGTTGATCGAGCGACAAACGAAATTCAACCGCTAATTTTGCCCATACTTGTACTTGTGAGTACAAGAAAAGCTGGCAGCAAAAGCAAAGGAAAAGAAAGACCTACTTGTATGCTAGCACCGTTACTAATCAATTTTAACGTTAGTAATACTCGAATTCGACAAGAATCGATTACACAGTCGTTAATATAATCAGCAACCGAACAGCAAAACGTAAATACATATATTGGCGCGTTGAGTTGACAGGAAACTCGCGCTGTGTTGTGTTATGTAGACAGGTTTGAAAGACACTTTACAAACCTACCTCTTGGCTTGTGACGGTGGCCGACCAAACAGCGTCTTCGGTCGACTTTTACCTGGTAATTACCAACGCAAAAAAGCAAGGTTAAAACGGCGTGACCGTAACCCTAATCCCTCGTAGCGATAAAAGAGCATTCAGACTAAAAGACCTAGGCTTGTCATCATCGAGGGTAGAGGGGGTCGCTACGCAATGTTGCGTAACGACTGCAAAGAAGTCCGATTAAGAATAATGATACCAATAATAACAACAACAACAACAATAATAATAATAATAATAATAATTATACATTTAAACACGTATAGCGCTAATACTATGAAATATTCAAAAGCACTTTACACATAAAAAGAAGCTAACAAACTAAAACAAAGATCTAAAAAAGCATAAAATGCGCTAAAAATACAAAAATATAAAACGGCTTATGTAATTAAGATTTACAAAAATTATAATAGGATTGCACAAACCAAAAACAATATTTGCAACTAAACTCGCAGTCTCCTTCCAAGTTGTCGTTTGGGGTCGTCATGCAAGGCTACCTCGCCCGTTTTGCGTGGTGACAACAAACGAAAGCTGCGAAGGAGACTAATAAATATGTGCGAAAGAAACTCGTGGGGAAGATTGTTTTATTACAGGACATGGAAATATGAGTGGTGTTTTTCTTTCCTCGGGAAAACATCAAGTGAAATACGAGATTGGACCGCGTGTGATATGAGAAACTGACCAATATACTTATATGTGAGTCACGTACCTTTGCCTTTCTTTTCTTGCACATATGAATGGTGAAACCAGCCTGTTGAATTTCCTACTCGACCTTCCCAGTAGCCTTTTTCACCAACATACAACACTGAAAACAACACAAATTTGCACCATCACACAACGTGCACAATTAGCCAAAAGAAAACTGCAAATCACTGGAACACTCCCGAACACGATGGCATCTTTATTTCCATCACTAAGATTGGCTCTTATAATCCCAACAATTTATGATGCATGGTTTTTGACGAGTTGACAGAAATGAAAGCCGTGCTGTACGTACTGCTTCACACAATCAGCAAGCGGGTACTTGTAATTCACAGATAGGTTTCCGATTCAAAACGCCCCCTCTTTGTTACCACTGAAAACAGTGAATTCTGGTATTCCCCAGTTGTATACAAATACCAGCGGCTCTTCGATTAATCACGCAACACTACACTATTGTTGTTGTAGATCACTTTCCGTCTGACCTTTAATCTACGCCTCTACACAAATACCTCCACAAAAGCAACTAAAGCGCAACTAAACACTCGATTAGAAATATTGTTTCTCGAAAAAAATGCGCTCATTTTAATTCTAAACAAAAAGAAACAACCCTTTCGTCCTGCGCTTGGATCACTTTCATTCAAACAAAACCTAGCTGAAAAATCATCCTAGACGGTTTCGAATTAAGCTCTAGAACATGTCAATGCATGTTGCTCTCACATTGCCGTTATATCAAACCAGCCAATTCCGATGGCACAATTCTAATCTTATTATTATAGACTCTAAGCCGCTCAAAGTATGGCGAATCCACCGTTGCGCGACATACCTTCGACTTCATCGCCTTTCACGAGCGCGAGCTCTCCTGCCATTTCAGGTCGATAATCCCTGACGGCCACGAATCGTTTGCCAGGATTGCTAGCGTATAGTCTCTTGCGGATTGTTGCTGCTCCAGAAACCACCTTGACAGGTGGTACAACAGATTTCCCCGATATGTTTGGCATCGAGTACTGATGCCATGATCTCTTCTTTCGTTTTTCTTCGCGCGGGGACAGCTCACCCGAGTCTGACTCCGAACAATACGACGAGTCTGAAGCCGTGGAGCTCATAGACAGAGTTCTGTTCCACTTCTCTTCTGAGTCCTTATCGGTTTCGATATCGCCATTCATTGTTATGTTGTGTTCCTCAACCGATGCCGTTTCTGAGGCCGTGGTAGATGATGGTACACTGTGTGTTGACGAGCCCGGCGATGGCGGCGAGGAGTCGCTCTGCACCGACAGCTGAGTATCCGAAGATGTCCGAGGAAACAACGAAGATGCCTTCGGCTTGGAAACGGATTTACGACGGCGGGTACTGTAAGTGGGCTTCCCGGAGAATTTGACTGAAAGGAAGATAGAAGAAAACAGAAGAATATTCGTGAATGAAACGTCGAGATCTAGTTCAGAGGTCAAGTTCTAAGAACTAAGCAAACTGTAAAATACGAAGAACACGAAGAAAACATCAACTTATTGTACAATGTACCTATATCCTTGTCTCTGAAATTCCTAATTAACTCAGCAAGTCCTTTATTCCCACTAACGGCTGCTACCTGCAGAAACAACAAAATTGAATTACTGGTTAACTCTAAAAACTACACATTCACCCTGTTTTTAATCTTGCACAGCAGATGTTCCTTCGGTCATCCAAATAAACACTTCACCATTGAGTAACCCTGAGCATTTTCATGAAAACAGGGTTTTTGCAAACCTCAGGAGCCGACACTTAGTACATATAAAAGGAAATTATTACCAGAGGTTTTCTTTTTGTTGAGACGAGGTAGAGAAAACAATAAAAATAAATCGCTAGAGGTCTTCTCTTTCAGTTAGTTGGGCGAGCGGCTTCAAGCACTGAGTACAACCTGACAGAACTGCTCCGTGTAATGAACACGTCTACTATAAATATTAATGAAAAGTACAAACTGAATTTACACATTGTCAGAAACAGGTTGGACGAAATACATACACACTTATTAGTTTTCCCCAAGGGCGCTTTCTAGAAACTAATTACAAACTTTAAAAAACGCTTACAATGTCAACGGTAAATATGCTCTGACAATGCAAGGAAACAGAACTAAAAAATAGCTAACAGCCTCTTCTAATTTAACATGTCAATAAGGCGTATACTATTAATAATCCTGAATAAACTCTTTGAACATGGTCCAAAGTTAAAAAAATCGTAGAATTCCACAGAAAGCCAGCCTAGATGAACTTCCTCTTTAAGTTAGACAGTGTTGACATGTGCTCGAGGGCTCGATATCTTTTATTGTTCGTCAGTTGGAGTGTGCAGCTGGAGCGGAGAGTTATTGCCTTAAAATAGTCTAAACAGTACGACTCGAAAACGTTTGTGGTTGCCGACAACACTGCTTACACTCTTTTTTAAAAACAAAAACCTAACGATGGAAATTTTCCACGCCCAAGCTGGATAGTATTATTTTCTTTAGGTATTCTTATTTTTCTGCCGACTTTACGATGTACTATCAAATAGAACTGTATGGTGTCTGTATCGTGTTACATTTCGAGCCATACTTTTCAAAGGTAAAATAAAGTTCAGTGAAAAATATTATGTGATTTGACTGTGTTTTATTTTCTATCAAGACCCAAAAAATGTTCCTAACAAAATCTTAGCCATGGGTATAATCTTAATAATTTTGTCAATTTCAGTCTCAATACTCATGAAAAAGTTTCTTCAAAAACAAAGAGTGTATTGCTACGATGGCGCGAGATTTATCCTCTAAAAAGACGTCGATTGAGCAAGCACAATAAAAACCGCGAAGGATTTTTTTTTTCGTCCGCTCCGCGCTCGCTGTTGTCCTTCGGGCTCCTTTTGGTAAGCTAGTCTCGCTCGTTCGCTCCTGACCAAGAAAAGAAAGAAACGGATGTGGACAAACCACACGAGAATGTTTACAGACCTTTACATAAAAATGTACATAATCGCTGTCTCCGTTCAATGACTTCCAATCCATGGCCAGACATTCTTTTGGCTGGTCACGCGCTCCTCTCCAACGAGTACGTGACAAGGCAAAACAATGTCTTCTTAAGGCTGCCCAAAAGGTAAACTAAATATGAGGCTGTCAAGGCTCTTAAAAGTGTCATATAGTAGCTGGTTTAACCAAACGATAGTCAGTCAATGGTCAATTGTATTCGCGTTAGCAATAATCCTACAGCTCAAAACTCTACACTTCCTGAAGTTTTTTTGTTTTTTTTTTTACATTCTTGACGAAAGTGATCGACCACTGCTTCAATAAAAAAATGAAGCTAACTTATAACTGCTAACATAACTAGCAAGACTAATTAAGGTCGCTTACCGAGCACGAAGGCGAGGAACGTTCTCGGGCCTGAACAAAATTATTTCGCTATCCTGCTATACATATGTATGTAAGGTCTTTCTCAGCTCAGCTTTCTCATCTAAAAGGCTGGTTGATTTGCGGAAATTCCGGCGGTGGTGGATCCAGACAAGATCGAATATCACCAGTTTTGTGTCGGAAAAGTAAGTTTAAACAACGATATTATGGTTTTTCACGATCATTTTTTATAAGAACACGGCAGTTATTATGCCAGGAAAAAAACCCAACGTGACCTTAGTTTTCATACCGAGCAGCTAGCACAAACCTAAGATAGACGGTGCGTCAGCTCAATCATGAGTATCGAATGAAAGACAACTTCAGCCCTGAAGCCCTTCTAGGCTTTATAAATTCATTTCTGCCACTGACCTGTTTAGAAGAATTATAGTAAGCCAAAACTTGGTTTCGACAAAGACAACAATCCTCGGTCTCGTCTTGTTTAATTTTAATCCAAATTATCAGATGGCTATGGATTTTGCTCTGGATTTTTAGAAGAATATTCTTTCCCTACGTTTTTCATTTGCATACATCGTAAGGCAGGGAAAAACATAAATTACAGATGCGAAAAGGATACTTGCTTATGCTTCCTAAAAATCATGAACTTAGGAACATTCTTGAATTGTTTGACCGTGGAAGTGAAAACCAAAACAGTCCTGGGTCAAACTCAATATGTTTGAGTCTCGGTAATCAATCTTGGCAAAACTTGCATTAAACGTATGAAACACTAAACATGTATCTGATACTGCCGTACAAGGAGTTGAAAAAGCTTTTCCCAGAACAAAGTTACACCCCCATACAGGTATTCCTTACAGCTCTCGCCGCCGGCACAATGGCAAGTCTTGCAATACGATATCCAAGCATGAAACAATAACTTATTGTTCCTTCCACTTATGCAAAATTATATCGCGCGCTGTGCTTTCTGAAATGTCACGCGAACTACACGTAAAACAAACAATAAGAGGCTAACATCGATCCTTGATCCAGCAAGAGTAAAACGGAACGTTACACATCAGGGTATCTGGTCTGTCTGAGCAAACTACAAAACAGGAAATTCATTTTCCATGCGATGAGTTTAAAATATTCAGCGAAATAATAAATGCAATATAAATTCAAATTTAACGCTAAACCTCGAAGATCAAATTACAAGTCGATGGATTGTAATTGTGTTTTGGGCCAAACCGCACGAAAAATTTAATTTCTGTCGGCAAAAATTTTTAAGGAGACAAGTTCAGAATATATTAAATTGAGTACCTTCTCCGAGAACTTTCGATTAAAACCGCTCAAAACGTTGTCTTACCTCGTAAGCAGATTGATTGGCGAAGTTTAGAATATTCTTCTTCGCTCCTCTGAACAGCAACACTCTGGCACATTCATCCTAACAGAAGAACACAAAACAGTTAGCACTCACGTTACACGAAACTGAAATAAACTACACCTATACATACTAGAGATAGCGACAGTTCCTGAAACACCGAAACTACCGCAATGACTAATAACATAATAAATGTGTGAACTACTGTTAATATACGGATCCATCCGTTACCTTATGAGATAAACCACTAGGAAACTGCTTCTGGGCACATTGTGGCCTTTACATACTGTACTACGTACTTAAACAGCTTAACAATCACCAGCACTGTTAGACTGCGAGTGATTCTTTCATCAACACGTGGCCTGATATCGAGCGCAGCGCAAACTTTTCAATATTATTTTTTAAATTCGTTCTGCAATGACGTGACCAACGAGGCATTTCCTAGCTAGCGAATATAAGTACCGCATTTAGTAGTCTGTGCATGAATATACAAAATGTGACTCGCCAAAAATAGAGCATATCAGTCACATTATAAAGTCAGGTGTTGGAAAACGTTTGCCTATTGGATAAAACGCTTATATTTGTTCATTAATGTGTTAGCAAACTAAAACGAACGACAGTCTAAACAAAACCACATTTAAAAAGGGAACAAAAAAACCATCGTCTAATAATTATGCATGATGAATAACCTCTTCTGAAAATTATCTTTCCTTCTAATCGAATTTCAGGTGATAATCAAAACTGAAGTTTTATTGGCCAGCGATCATTAATTCGCTCAGCGTTAAATTTAGAACTTCGTTTAACCAAGCGAACGTTAAAAAAAAGAAAAGAAAAAAGAAAACAAGGGAACTAGAATTCAAGTGGCAGACAAAAACACAACCTCTTAGGAGGTCAAGCTGAAGCTTCTTCACAACAAAGGCTATTGAAATTGAACAGCAGGGTTTCCTCTTACTGAAAACACCACAATTATTGATATGCAAAAGAAAATTCACCGAATGCTTATTTAACCATACTGGTTTACTTATACATAACCTGCTTAGAAACCAAGGACTCTATTGTTTTGCGGTGCTGTTTCACTACCTTGCTTGCTAAAGTTTGTTTCACACAGTACAGAGACTTTCAACCAGTTAAGTACCTTTATACTATAAACAAGGACTGAACTCTTCAAATTACAAAATCAGTCCCAAGTTCCAAGATCAGTCCCAAAATTCTCTTTACTGTTTATAGCACATTTCTTATAATTCAACTAAAAAGAATTTGAATCTAAATCACGATAACTAAAGATCGTTTTCACTGTCACACAATAAAAATATAAATGATTCAAAAATAATCTGGTGGATGTAAGTCAAGAAAATGCGATCTTACAGAAGATAAATAAAGGAGAACCTTCTCTAAGTTTTAAGTCTGTGCGCTACACTAAACTTCAGATATTTGTCAAAATGTTTCGTGCAAATTTACAGAGCTCAGCATGGAGACACCCTGTTGCTGCACATGTACCTCCGTAGTAGACCAATAGTAATGTGACGACGTCACGTGAAAACGATCCATTTCCTGAGAAATCTTTAAATGCACATTAAAGGCAAGGATTCATAGTTTGTCTCTCCAGTAAAAACCATGAGAGAAAACAAAAAAATGTTAATTGAACGTGTATCTTGCATTAACCCCCTCTCTGCACAGACGTTCTTGATTTTCGCTACAGTATTAATGTACTTGCATATTTTGGTGTTTTGCTTGCACACTACCCTCCCAACTTCATTGCTCCCAAATCTCGTAACTTAACTGAGCATCGAATCAATCGGCTCCATACTGATTCATAAATCCAGAGTTGTTATGCACATGAACAAGACAATTTTTTAAACATCAGTAAGGAGAATTTTGATGTCGGTCATCAGGGACTAAAGGGGTGCAAGACGGAGTTACCTGATTATTTAATGCTGCCACGTGTAATGCTGTGTTTCCTGTTGCTGTGCGAGCATCGATTTCAGCCCCATAATACAACAGATGCTCCAGGTGTTGAACAAGACCATTTTTACAAGCCTGATAGGTAATGAATAAAACAATTCAGGTCCTATAATACAATCACCGGCAATGCATGACGAACCGGTAGATTCCAGAAGAAAGGTTTGACAAAACCTACCTGCGAGCATGAAGTGATTGCAAATGCTTTCAGGGTAATAATGCCAGAATTTGAGTTACATCTCTACACTGGCAGGCCACATACCACTAATTAACAACTAGATTATGAGACTGACATTTCTATGAGGTAAACGTTGATGAGGCAAAAGGCCGAGTCAACTTTCCCGTCATAGAAATTGAGAATGAATGCCGTAAACATCAGCAGATAACCCGCACTTCCAGATAAGCCGTACCCCGAGTTTGGCAACTTAAATTTTTGAAAAAAGGTTTTTGGAAAGAAACAAAAATAAATCAAACGTGGAGTCTTGAGAAAGATGCTTTACACTAATTATAAATACCGTTTTCAATGGTAGAACTCTAACTAAACTTCTTGAAATAACAGTTATTTCCAAATACCAGGGTATGTACACTCACCATTTTTTTTTTTAGGGAATTCAAGTTTTTAATGCCACATAACAGTAAGTATCCCTCTTTTAATTATTTTCTCAGCAATTTGTTTGTTCAACCAGCAATGTTTCTAAATTTTCCTTCAAAACTTCGGAAAGACAAGAAAACGTTCCCATTTTGTACGTATCTCCAGCATTGCATTCATTTAGGCTACCAGTAGAAGTCTAAATTAGAACAATCCTACTGGTATACAATATACTAAAGCAAATGCGGCAATGGAATAGGTTGAGCTATCATAGAGTTTTGGAGGAAAATGTAGAAATACAACTGGATAATTCAATTCCCTGGTACACTAAAGAAGGAAAATTGAAGCTCATAATATAATTATCATTTAGTAGCCACTCAGCTGTGGTCTATTGGAAATCTACGTATCCTGATGGGTTCACTCGCTGTTTTGATTTGCCGATAGACAACAATTTGCTTCTTTGCTTCTCTTGAAACTGAAAATTATTTTCACACATTGCAGTTTTGTCAACTGAAACAATTCAACTACTTGTCCTTTTTATGAAAAATAGTCAACTCAGCTACACCTTCTTGACTATTCGCTAATACATGTAGAAAACTCAGGCTCCTGGTCTAATTGTTAATAAAGGGCATAGCTCACCAAGTGTATTTCCTGCATGCCTTGATGATCAGAGATGTGAAGCTCGGCATGATCATTGAGCAGAATCTCACAACAGTACGGGTCACCCCCATGTAGTACAGTGTGGAATAATGGTGTGAGACCCTACAAGGAAGGCAATTCAAAATGGCATCAACTTCACTCATGTGCACTACACTGTACTTAACACAGCATATTAAAAACTCGCAATTCAATAGATAATGTATTCCTTAGCTCAGTCCAGCTTAGTTCTTTCAGTGACTACATGTAACATTATCAACCACTGGATCATTTCATAATGCAATTTGAGAGTTTTCATTGGCTTAGCCATCATGGGTTATGAGCCATTATACCATGACTTGTTCTACAAATATGGCAAGCATACTCAGGATTTTTTTGTGTTTTCATTTTTAGTTTAGTTTAGTTTTCTATGTTTTGGGAGCGTTTTTAATGAAACAATTATTCCACTTGCGCTTGTTGGATATTAGATGATTAAAGCCAACTTGGTGCTAAACACCTCATTGGCTATGCACTGCGCACTATGCATTTGGTGCTATGAACCTCATTACTGTCTCATATCCAACACACACTCGTGGAATAATATTATTGTTAAATACACATGTATGATACATTTACTGATTGCCTTCACTGCACATGTATTTTAACAGCATCTTAAACATGTCCTCCAAAGAACATACAACATTATTGGCCTCCAATGATGAACATAGTCCTTAAACTATTAAATAAGTAGACTGGACCAGGTTCTCAGTTTCTTCTAGCTGCATGTAAACATTAGCTCCACAACAGATACATTTATACGTAAAAGTATTCTGTCAAGAGAAATACTTGGCATTGTCTCTTTTGTGAGGTATACATGTATGTAGCTCTTTACATGCACAAGCACATTAAAAGCTGAATCCTACAATCTAGAGGCCTTTAGGGGGAAATGAAAAAAGTTCAAGATTATGAGAGTTTGGGATACATGCAGCTGACAGTAAAATGACTGAAAAGTATATTCAAGTACAAAAAAATTGAACTCGAGATAGCAGGGAGTTCACAATAATCAAGTCCAAAATAGTGAGGTTCAACTGCACATGT
>Ga0126338_10000853_pt1 | contig 18123 bp, 15 predicted proteins | sample OrbCmetagenome_2_FD_92529 | JGI IMG/M metagenome (GOLD analysis project Ga0126338, IMG submission 92529) | Coral microbial communities from Petempiche,Puerto Morelos, Mexico - Orbicella C C metagenome | ecosystem: Host-associated > Invertebrates > Cnidaria > Coral | place: Petempiche,Puerto... | reverse complement strand
TTTACTTTACTTTACTTTACTTTACTTTACTTACCAACAAGGGCTTTTTGTTCTTTTTGTGTTCTTAACAGCATCTCCATTTAGAAAAGCATTGTTCAGTCGGAAATTGTTTTTGACGATGCTGCTCATCACATGACGTTCGTTTCTTTGTTTTCTTATTAGCTGGGCAAGCCACACTCTGGCGTGTTTTCCTCTACCCCTTCGGCAATTTTACACGCAAAATCCTTGCCCTCACGAAACTAAGCAGGCACTGAGACAAAGAGTGGAAGACGAGTACAGAAGATGGAAATGTAAGTGTATTTTGTATATTTGTCCTCTCTATGAGGTGCAGCACTTGAATCTCAATACTTTAAACGTTATAACCGTGAGAATGACTCCTTTGTCGTTGAAAAGCAAACCATGCGAGTGATTAGTAAGAGATTGTGGACCGAAAGGGAACGAAACACACAAACATTGCTGGCAAGTCCCCGTTCAAAGTGGCACCTGTATTCAACAGTGGCAAGAGAGCATGAAGATAAACGAGTTAATCCTTCATATAGACCTTGTGCTCAAGGTAATCCCTCTAAAATTATATTTAACTTTAGTATCTGGTCCTCCTGCGGTTTGTGTTACCATGCGTGTTGCGTAGATGTTTTCGTGGAGGATAAAGGAGCTCAGTCACAGCATTTTGGGTTACTTTGGCTGCGTACAAAATTCCCTTTAAATTGAAGGAAACCTGTTAAATAGTAGGTTCCTAAGATAGAAAAACACTAAAGAGATAATAATAAAGTGTAAAGGAACAAGAATTGTAAAGGATGGAGAAGACTGGCATGGATTACAAGCGACGAACTTGCTCCATCTGAGTAAAACTCGCGTCACATGATTGGCTTTAAGAGAGATCATTGTAGAATAAACCCTTTATGGTTAACTCTCTTGACAGTAGCCACATAGAGAAATCCAGATTTTTCACCAGGAAACTGGTAGTGAAAATACACAAGTACTGACTGAAGAAATATATCTTTATACTTTCAGCAATGACATCAGAAACTGAAATATTCAATCATTTTGCGGATCCCTCCTCGACAAATGTTTTCATTTGGTAAGCAATGCCATTTTTATTTGGAGATTGATACTGTATGATTAGATTGACCTGACAGGGACTGCAGGAACATGTAAGATATCAAAGACCTTATCAAACATGAAGGACTGAAGGAGAGTCTTCGAGAATTGAGGGACGAGAAGTTTAGTGAGAAGAAAAACATGTTGATCTGGAAGGACACACACTGTAGGTTGTGCATGGTTCAATCAACAGCGTAACAGGAGCTAGGAATAGATTGTGAGTGCATAAACGTTAGCTTTAGCCCATTGTCACCTGAGAGATACAGATGACATTGCTGTTAAATAACTGCACATTGAAAACGCTGATCGGTGAAAAGCATTTCTTTCTTGCAGCATTTTGTGGAAGATGTTACTGGAATCAAGCCGTCTTAACCCAGTGTGTCACAAGTAAGTCTGCACGCTTTGCGCGCCTTTGATAATCATTTCCACTTACCCAAACTGGTTAGTAGGGCCTTTGATGTTATATAAATGTTGTTTTCAACTGTCCTGATTAAAATGGTCATATCTCCTTTCTGCGTTTTGAATGTTTTAGCTAAGGTCTTCACAGTTAAGATATAAATATTTTTAGGCACTGTATATTTATTCCTAACAAACATTTTTATGAACTTTTTGTACTCAGAGTTCTGGAACGGCTAGGTGCTCGTGCACTTTCTGCTCATGTGCGAGTGTTTGCTGATTACTTGGTATATGAGTTTTCTACATCTGTAGGAGGAAAACACGTTAGCAAGGTGTGAAGGAGAAAATAAAAGTAAAATGATAATATATAAAAGTAAAATGATAATATATATTTGCTACATTATTACTTCAGCGACAAGTGAGACGTGCCTGCAGGGAATCATGGTAGTTGTATTCGTCAAAACAAAATATTCAGTCCAAGATAATGAATACAACTACCATGATTCCCTGCAGCGTCTCATAGAGGGAACTGGGCATCACTTTGTTGTCAACTAATGCTCCATCTGCTGTCAACTGAAGTTTCAATCATGGCTGGCTGATGAAATTTACAGTTATGGTGGTCGACCTTGTTAAATTAGTTATCACATGTAATTGTTTTATTGTCTAAAATGCTGCTCTGTTTCTCGTACACAGTGCATTACACACCTTAATGACTTGATATGGAAGTACAATGTGGTTACTTTGGACAGACTGGTTCTCTGTCTGGTGAGTGCAGCTGCCGTCTTCTTTTAAATGAGGTTCTCTCATATTCTTAATAAGTGTATATGTCTCTTAATAAGTGTATATTTCTTGGCAACATTTAGATTCTCACGTTCGTTTCTCGTTCGTTTCTGTTTTTGTTAAGTTTCCTCATAAACGAAACGGTTTAGTTTTGGCTTCAGGGCTGAATTATTTACATAGAGGCGATTGCATCCAAGCAGAGTAAAGTCCGTAATTGGCAACGTAAACATGGGACGCTTTTAATTAAACCAAAAGTTTCGGAACTTTCGAAATGGGAGTAAATGGTAAAGAAACTTCCTTGGGGAGTTTCCGGAAAATCCGAAATTGTTCAATTTTCGAGATGCGAACCATTAAACCAAAAATTTCGAAAATTGCTAGAGGAAAATTAAATGGAACGGAAATTCCTCGTAAGAAATTTTCGAAAGTTTGGTTAAACCTTGCGATGCCGTCCGCTTGTCCGGAAATTCTGGAAGATACTGAAATTTCTGAAAGTTTCAAACCGGAAATTTTGGTGGAATGGAAAGCGCCCTTGTTCTAGCCAGACAAACAAATTGGTGAACATATGTTGTTCACATGTCGCTAAAATGATTCGTCAACATTATTTAACTTGATAGTAATGACATTGTGTTTTCTTAGGCTTTGCGCAGCCATGAGGGAAATGAAGCGCAGGTTTGCTTCTTTATCATTCAACTGTTGCTGTTGAAGCCGCACGAGTTCAGGACTCGAGTGAACGCTTTCATACGCGAGGTAGGTTTATGCATGTACGTGGTTTCAGTTGTACTGGAAACTTCAAACAGGTAAAATAATTAGTACCTGGCCTGTGAATACAGTCTCATCCCTCGCTCTCGGGCACTTTGGAGGTTTGCTTTAGGCGTTCACGAGAGTTCTCTCTTGCAAAGCCCTTAAAGGAGCTCAGTCACGGAATTTTGAGTTATTTTGGCCACGTACAAAGTTGCCTTTAAGTTGAAAAAAGCTTGAAAATTGTGGTTAACTAATTAAGATAGAAAAACACCAAAGAGATAATAACAAACCATAAAGAAACAAGGTTAGTTAAGGATGGAGAAGATTAACACGGATTGCAAACGATGAACTTGAAAAATTTAGACTAAACTTTTCAAGATGCACAAACCGTGACGTAGTTCCTTTAAACGGCCGGAGGCAGTACGAGGCGAGAGGAACATGAATTCGCAAGGTAGGCATTGTCCAAAGTTATAAATATTGGACATAGAAATCACAGAAGCGACTACTGATAACTTATAACCTAATTTGAAGTTGATTCTAATCTTGGGCGAGGTTAACCTTGCATTAAACAACCAGGCTCTGGTTAGTCATTTTGACTTTCATCTTGTCTAGAGGTCGGTTTGAATGTTGTTATCCCTTTCTTTGTAGAACTCTCCTCAACACTGGCTACAGAATGAATGGCATCAGAAACACATGGCATACCACACGGTAAGCGTTTGAACCGTTTGTTAATCAGTCTCTGTGGCTCACCCCCTGGGCATAATGACTCAGCCAGCAGTCATCAGCCAATTGAAGAAACACTATAGGATTACTTTTACTTCAAATTGTACCGGCAAACAGATACACGTGAACAGATCGAACAGTTTTGTGACTACCATGAGTGACAGTCATTTAAGTCTGATCTGTTTACAAGATTAGAGGGAATTTTGGTTGAAAAGCAGTTTAAGTTCCGAGGGATACCTAATGGAATTTAAGTTGATATCTCTGTCTTTAGAAGACGATTTCTTGTTGGAATTGTAGATATTCGTTCGGAATATGAATTACAAACGATTAGAAGCGCTTTTATAGCTCACGCAATACTGTAATTTAAAAACGTCCAACCGCGCACTGACGTCATAATTTCCCATCAAGCTTTGCAAAAATAAACATGGCGGCGCGTGGAAAATTTGAAATCCAAGTATGGCGTAAGCGAAACGCTGAGTATTCAAAACAGACAAATAATTATCGACCCAAGATTCCCTTTAATTTATCCCCAAATGTTTCGAGAACAAAGATAAATTTTCTTTCAAATATTCCACTATGGTAAATGCGACAAAGGAAAGTTGGAGACCTTGGAACCTTCCCTAATGCTGTCTCGCGCACTTAGGTTTTAGTCTCCATTTGAAGTTCAGAAAGCTAATTGCCGGGTATTTCCAATTTCTTGCTATTGTAGTCACAAATGATGCTGGCAAATAAACAGAAAATTAAGTATCGTAGGCACGCAATCCACGCAAAGGGCTATTTTGCTCACAAATTGTGGACCTTTGATGCTGGCAAATATAAATTGTCAGTCAGTGGTAACACGCCATGTAAATTGATTCAACTCTGAACTACGTCTCGTTAAATGGTTTTCTTCCAGAGCTACCCTGAGAGATTTTATTTTGAAGGACTGTTGGAATCTGCTGGAGCGTTAGCCTCTGCACCAACAGTGCAATACCTGCCCATCTACTTTGGTAATGTGTGTCTAAGGTTTTTACCGGTAAGTGCATTTCATTCACTGCCGCTTTCAACAACTTTTCCTTGCCAAGCATGGCTTGATCACTTCAAAGATGAGTTTCTTGTATTTGAGCGTCACTTCAAAGTGTAATTCTAAATGTGACGGGTATTTATTTTCTCATCTATTCATTCGTTAACCAGAGTAATTCTAACACGTTAGATGATGCAAAATGAGAGTATATTTGATGCAATCTGACATATGCAGTCGAACTTCTATCAAGCGGTCACCCCCTATAAAGCGGCCAGTTATCAAAGTCCCCCAATTATTGTCAGTAAAATACTGTAAATAAACCCTTCTTGATCGGCCACCTCTCTCAAGTGGTCGCGACCACCCGTTGTGGTCGTCTCGATGAGGGTTTTGACAACTTTATTTAAAGAAATTGAGAATCTCAGAATCCAAGACCAGTTTCAGTGGCTTGTTTGTTTTTGTTTTCGAAGGTATTCCTTGACTTGCTGTTCATGTGTGTTTAGGTTTTTGACATTGTCATTCAACGTTTCTTGGAGCTCGCACCAGTGCACAAGTCATTGGAAAGTCTTCTTGATCATCTTGGCTGCTTGTACAAGTTCCATGGTTTGTTTAAATAACCTTTTTTATAACAAATTAATGTTCACTCATTTTATCCTGGGCCGGGTTGCTCGAAAGCCGGTTAACGCTAAGCCAGGATTAAAAGTTAACCGAAGAAGTAATTTTTCGGGTATAAAAATGTTTTTCACTTCTTTTATCTTGTGTAGGTTGAGATTACTCACGCTCGAAAGTGAAAGACAAACAATTTAAACAGGAAACCTCACCGAAAACGGAAAAGTTACAAACCTGAAATTAAAATTCTCGCTAATCCTGGGTTAGCTTAACCGGCTTTGAACAACACGACCCTGGTGATTAATCTGTCAAACACGACGGGATGTCAGGCGGAATTGAAACGTATTCTCTGTACCACGGCAGATGTTTTTCTAGTCTCTGGCATTATGTTTTTTGTTATTTAATATCAGAAATGAATGTTACTGGCTCTCCTTGAACATTTTATCATTTTTTACTATCTCACATGCCTGTTTGTCGATGTTTTGTTCGTAAGATCGCCTTATAACATACCTGCACATCACACTACATTACTACGAGCACTGCCTGAGGGACAAACCGTGTCAGGCGAAATTGAAACGTATTCTATGTACCACGGCAGATGTTTTTCTAGTCTCTGGCATCATGTTTTTTGTTATTTAACATCAGAAATGAATGTTACTGGCTCCCCTTGAACATTTTAACATTTCTTACTATCTCACATGCCTGTTTGTCGATGTTTTGTTCGTAAGATCGTCCTATAACATACCTGTACAACACGCTACATTACTACGAGCAATGCCTGAGGGACAAACCCGCTCTCAAGAAGAAGCTTGTTGGAGCAATTATTGGTAAGTTTTGATCGCTCATACACTCAACTCTCGTTATAGCAGACACCCTCGAGACCGTCATTTAGTGTCCGTAATAGCTAGAGTTCGAAATAGCGAGATGTGATGAAAATATCACATACAACGCACACTGCTATACTCTGGTAAGATTTTCCAGTTTTATTTAATTTGTAGTGCACATTTACTTCGACACGTAATCATAAAATATTGGTCAAAATAGTGTGCGAAATAGTAAACATTCCAAGACTGCAGAGTAATTATGTCATTCAGTACGTCAGTCCAAATTGTCCGTTTGAACGAGAGAAGAAATATAAAAATTTTAGCTTGGGATTGCATGAAGTGCTCTGTAATGGCGGAAGTTGCTTCCGTGCATTTCTTTGTAGTTTCGGTCGGGGGTGTAGCTTCTGTCCGTAATACCGGGGTGTCTGCAACGCGAAAGTTCACTGTATTAACCATTACGGTCGAATCTCCCCTGACAGTCCGCTCCCTGCATCTGCCATCTCTGCTCAATGGCCAACTTATTCTTTCCCTCGGTAGGCCGAGATGAAGAGGATAACTCAGCTGTAAACGAGATGCTTTATGATTTCATAACGTTACGTCTATTTTTTTACTTTGTCTTGATTCCTTGTTAAGAAGTGAACGTGTCATAGATTTTCGCTAGCTTTCAAATGTATGAGTAATTATAGACTTTGAATGGATATTTGGGAGCACCATCAAAGGACCAGGAATTATTGGCTGGATTTAGCGCGATCTTTAAAGGCTCATTCAGTGTTACTTTGGTACTCAACTAAGTTTAATTGCTTACCTTTCTTATAAAGGCAAACTAGTTTATATATGTAATAGGACTACATACAGCCCAATTTGAAAATAATTGCTAGTCAGAGGGATTTTTTGAATTCAATTATTTCAAAATTAGACTAGGATCAGTAGGATGTTAAATATATTTCGTAGGAACTGTCCAGACTACTTGTTAATTTAGACACTCTCCAATTAAAAAATGTGCGCGCTTCTAATCTTTAGGATTTTGGGCAACAATATAATAGCTTTAGTGACAGCCACGGACATCAGTCTCATATTTGCTTTCAACAGGTGCACAAAAGGATGTCCACCCAGCCGGCTGGTGAGTGTTTGTGCGTGAGCTATAACGGTACTGTAGGTTTGCTGCAATCTTTTTCACCTCCTCATACGCTAGCTACTGCGAGCCTTGTTAAGGTAAACATAGATTTAGTGGAAATTCGACAAATAATAGTACACTTACCTTTTCCAAACATCAGATATGTTCATTGAATTACTGTTCTCAACGTTTAATACAGTTAAGTTAAAGCCAGTTAAAAGTAAGCATAACAATTCCAAGAATCTAAGTTCTCTAGAGACAGGCTGACATGCGAAGTGTTCAACGAACTATTTACCTTTCCAAATATCAGATTTGTACATTGAACTAATGTTATATGCGTTTAATACAGTCAAATTAAAGCCAGTTAAAAGTAAGCGTAACAATATTCCGTGAATTCAATTCTCTGCGGACAGTCTGCCGGCGAAGTTTTCAACTAATTTAACTTAATTATGGTGCGGAAAGGTTGTTTTGTCTTTGTTCAGGTGTTTGTCCAAGGGGTACATGGAGTACCTGTCCAACTCTGATGACACGCCCTGGACTCCAGATCTTGCTTATTACTGTTCTGTGATTGGTCGACTCGTGGACAGTATCCTTTTGCTTGGAATTTAGAACTGTGGACTTAAGTGTGTCCACTCTCTCTATGTAACTGTATCAGTAGTCAAAGCTAAAAAAAACTGCCAGACAGTTTGCATGATAAGCGGTGTATTGTTCCATAGCTTCCTTTAAAATAGTCGCGCACACGGGTTTCGCATGACTTACCAAACGAGTTCAAAGGTCACTTCTCAAACTCATTATAATTCATCAAGTTTGAACAAAGGAAATCATGACCTTGAGAGCGTTTGGATATCTGATCTTAATTAGCATAGATTTTTACGATTATATTTCTCCATTTTCTTCATAGTTTTCTTGTCGATTGAGAAGATATATCAAACACTCAAGACAGTGTTTGACCACATTTCCAAACACCTCGAAGTTCGTCAAAAATACTCCGCTGCGCGTCGTATTTTCAACTCTCTTCTCGGTGTTTGGAGACGTGTTCAAACGCGGTCTTTCGTGTTTGATATATTGCATCCATGGATTGTGATTGGTGGATTACGATCGATTTTGTTTTCTATTTTCGTCAGGGTTTTCAGCTTCGGAGTTCGCGTATGTACTTTATTTGTAAGGGACAAATGTTATTTATCTTGACTTTTGTTAGCTGTTTCTGGTAAAACTCCACCCCCATTTCCAGCTTGTGATTGGCGATTCAACGAGTTTCCAAACCCCGTTGCGCACGCGCTTCACGTGACTTGGGTTGAACTGATGGCGTTACCTGTCACAGGACAGGAAGTTGGAGATGCCTTGTTCGACGTCATCTTCAAAGGAAGCTACGTCACTCACAATACTAACATCCGAGCAAATATTGTGGAATGGATCAATGCTGTAGGATTAGTGTTGTCGTCACTTCCGGTAAACACTGACTTCCCTAACACAGCGGCCAAACCCAAACCTTGAACGTCACTTCCGGTTTTCATTGCTAAGAACTGTTGTATAAGTCTGAAGCATATTGTGCATGACATAAAGTCTTTTGCAAGACGATAAAACGGAATTCGAAAACGGCTACCAGACTTTTGGAATTTGACATTACGACGTTGTACATTCCTAACCCATTAGAACTCGGCTGTTAGAAATTCAGTGTACTGATATAGTAATTTTTAACCAAAGTAATCCACTAAATTGACGCTTCCGGGAGTGAAAATATGTTTTGTAGGTTTTGACTTTTTGCAGTCGTACTCTTGATAAGTCCTCTTTAATTTGCTTTATCATTAATATGATAATTTTTAATGTTTATTTATTAGGAGCCATATTGGAGCATCGTGTATGATAAAATCTGTATGGCCCTCTTTAAAGAGCTCTCCGCAAGAGACATATCAACAACTCCCATGGCTCTCGAGGACTTGGGTAAAGCCGCTCCATTCCCCTACTCGTTTCTCGATTTTTCTACCAACGTAGCCATGCATTCAGAGACCAATGTGGATTATGTCTTAGCAGTCACGCATGCGCTCTGGCACCATGCAAGTATCGGTCAACTAAGCCAGGTTCCACAGTAAGTATTGTGTGTCTTAAGGGATATTTATTCATGGTAGGACACGTAGTTTGCTTTTATTTACTGTCGTTTGCTTGCGGTTAGCATTTATTTACTGCTGTTTGCTTGCGGTTAGCATTTATTTACTGCTGTTTGCTTGCGGCTAGCATTTATTTACTGCTGTTTGCTTGCGGTTACCATTTTAGGGGTGACCAACTGTGTCTAAGGCGACTAACTAACTAACTAAGGCGACTAACTGTGTCCCAACATGAATTATATTCCCATAATAAAGTAGATTTGTGTTATAGCGATCAGTGTTAATGATTATCTAGGATGAAAAACAGTTTATTGTCCAAAACAAGCTTAATGGTTCTCATTAAGTGGTCGTGGAGGTTTATGTCGATATTTCTGTTACTGGTTTGAATGCCAAGTATTAAGTTTTCAGTTTTAATTCCCCGGTCGCCGCCGTGTTCACTTTATGGTACTTTGTGGTGGGAGATTTATATATGAAGTCTGTGGAAGACGATTTTGTGTTAGAACCGTACATCAGTATTAAGCTAGAAATCGAATTCTCATTAGAAGCGATATCATAAGAAGTACTTGGGTATCTCTTAAGTTATGTAATGACTGCACAGGGACGTCACAGCTCTCCATCAAGTTTACAAAAACTCACATGGTGGTGAGTGGAAAATTTGAACGCCAAGAATAAAAAATGCCTTTCTCAGACAGTTAGGCAAACCTCTGACACGCTTTGTTCAATGTTCAACTTGTTCCCATCATAACTTGCTATGATGACTCGCTTTGATATTTTCTATCTTGTGGAATGGGAACACCAAATTAGTAAATGCTGTCCTGGTAATCCAAAGTAAATTGAACCCATTTCTGAATTTTGCTGCTGTCTCTTTTAAGGTTTATTCGTGACCGCGTGTCACAGCTGGTTACAAATGAAGCTCAGTTTCTTTACATATGCCATTTGGTTGGACCATTCCTTCAACGGTTTTTCCAAGAAAGGCCAAGATGTCTTCAAGAGGTATTGCAAACGTTGTTCGTGTGAGCATGACCTTTTCTCTATTTCAGGCTTCACAGAAGGAATTTCTGTTTTCTTTCCTTTTTGTAGATCGTCGTGGCGTTGTACCATCTACTGGAGAAGATCAACCGAGAAGTTCAACACATTCACCACATTGATACAATCTGTGACTTCTTGTATCCTTTCCTTCGATTTGGGGAATTGATTTCTTTCATACAGTGTTGATCCCCAATCTAGACGCCGATATTTGTAGCCAGAATAGCAGTGAACGTCTGCGATTTTATTCTTGAACCATATAGTATGATCTTTACTACCGTGTTGTCATTTGATTTAGTATAAACAGGGTTTCTTGTATAAACAGTTTCGGCTGTGTAAACTACCGGTCGGACTTTTGGATTCCATGTCTCTGTAGGCGCCTACTTTTAGTGTCGTAAAATGAAGACGGTTGCCCGTTTTTCTCTTCAACAATGACGGTGATTCACGCGTGCACCGTCTTTTTCGTACTAGTAGCGCCGGTGGCAGGGCTGAAAGAGAAGGGTTCCCATATGTGGAGGGGCGGGGATGCTGTTGGTCTCTATCAAGAGTGTAATTCTCACTTAGCGTGTTAAGGACTGTTTTAGAATTGTGTCATTTAGGGGTCAAATATAGTCTAAGCTACATCCAAATTGGTCTTCTTGAGGGATTTGGTTCATTTTTTTTACGACCGCTGCTTCCGCGCTTCCGCCCCCTTTTACCTTGTGGTAAAATATACACGTCGATTTACCCCGGGATTTACACCATTTGTACTTAAAGTTCTTTAATGTTCCCTCAGATACCATATCAAGTACATGTTTATAGGAGATGTCATTAAAGATGAAGTCCTGAAGATCATTCCTCAGTTACGCCAGTCGCTTCAGGTCCGGCTGAGATTTATGACACAGAATGTGAAGAGAGATGACAATGCATAGCCTGCTATCACTTACCAATACCACACTAAAATGCTAAAAGTACTGAAACCTCTTCTCCTTCTCCTTCTCCTCCACTCCTCCAAAAAAACTTGCCCTTCAGATCTTAAACGCAATTCTCATTCCGGACGCAAGCCATGGGAATATATTTAGTTTTAGTTCTAAAGGAAGATGTACTGTCTTAAGTTTTGTAGCCTACCTCTTTTTGTATTTTATGTTGTTTGTTTTGGACGCAAATGTGATATTTATAGAGTTTGTTTTGTATTTCATATCAAATTTAGACCGTTGTGGCGAGTTTTATCCCCCTTGAAAGAATAAAACCAACCATTGTTAAACTGCAAAATTCTTTCCGAAAATAAGCCAATTGAACAAAAATATTACTTCACAGGATTAAGCAAAGTGCCTTCTAATTGAGAGACGAACGAAAGGAAGAAGGAGAGAGAGGAGAGAAACGAGATTGCCTCAGAACAGTGCACCTTGGACTGAGATGAACCGTTGTAAATAGATAGTAAATTTAATTTATTTGTTATAAGGATTTGAGGTATCCACGTCTCTAAGGCCGTGACTTCCAATCGAAAGTAAAATTATCAGAGCCAGTCACACTGGCCGTAAAAACCGAGCAGACGAAAGCATATAAATAGGTCCTTAATCCGTATATGTGCCTGGTGTTCTTTGTTTTTTTTAAGGAGTCGGTAGCTCCGGCGACCCGAAGGGCCGCCAAGCGGAGCCCCATACTCATATAAGAAAGAAAAGGAAACCCCTGAGTTGATTTTCTCGTGGCTATCATGGCTAGCGGTATTGCTTGTGGACGCGTACGCACGACGGCGACGGAGTCGCGCAACATGGCGGCCATACTCCAAATAATAGGTTGACAGACATTTAGCCTTGGTTTACCGTGTACTTCTTTGATATTGGACATTCATGTTATGATCAATTGACACCTGTCAAAAGGTCTGAGCGCGAAAAGGCCTAGGTACGAGTTTAACGCTACAGTGTTACGCAGGACTTGTAAGTAGCGGTTTTCCTTGTAAGGTCGCGTAAGAGATGATAACAGGAGACAAAGGTAAACTATTCAGTCTTTTAGTTCCTTTATTCACTCTTTCCCTACTCAGCAAGATTGTGTGCTCCCTGTGGTTTGTTAAAAACTTCCAGGACACAGGGTCGGATAGCAGCTCACGAATGGCTTGATGCTCTTTGAAAAAACAATAGAACAAACAACAGAAACAACACCCTTGACCCAAAACAATAACAGCTGCTAACAAGCAAAAGAATTACAAGCTTGCGAGAGCTGCTACACTTCTGATGCTTGCACTGAATGCCACTGGCTTGCGATATGCGCAGTGAATGCTCACTTGCATTTTATGCTATTATTTGGCCGGCTCCGTGAGCGGGCAAGATGAATCAAATCCTGCACTGTGATTAGCTACCCCAGCGGGCAAGATGGAGCTATCTTGCCCGCTCGGGACTACCCGCCGTGTCCCGCAAGAAAAATTTCCCCGAAAGCCATATAATAAATCCTTTATTGACCAAGCTCGTTCGGTCAAGATGGCTTGATATTGGCCTCGTTCTTTTTTTGCGAGTTTATGGACCTCGACTCCGTCTCGGTCCATAAACTCACAAAAATAGAACTTGACCAATATCCAGCCATCTTGACCTCACACTTGGTCAATAACCGGTATATACTGCATGTTCCAATGCAAATTTTCCTGCCAAATGTTTTCGCATTTCTTCTGAAACGAACTGGCTTCATCTTTTGTCCGAGCTTTGCTTTTTGCCGTGATCAAGAACACGGTAAACAGGGATTCAAGAAAATATAAAAAACATACCAGTCGGCAAACCTGTGGAAAGCATCACATCTACTTTAGAAAGCAAACGGGTTGTGCCATTTAATAAATCTTTCGGCCCTTGCCGACTGCGCTTAAATGAAGTCCTCGTCAAAGGCCGATATTCGTCTACATGCACATCTTCAATGTAAAGCTCCTAGACAGTGAAGTGATTGCTCCCGTTAATTAGAGCTCTTGTTATCCTCGAAAGGTTTATTTCACACAAACGAGCAACAGACATGACAATTTATAAAGTGGCGTGTATTGGTTTTGAACCTGTCTTGAACAGTGTGATAGCTCTGGTCAAGATATCGTTTATGGAGAAAAGAAGCTTTTAAGGAAGCTCTAAAAGACGCGGTAAAATTTTGAGTTTATCGCCTCGAATCGATAGAGAACAGTTCTATAAAGTAGCCAAAGAGTGAGATTTTCGACGGCATAGCCGTCGTTCGTGACGGGGGGTCTGGGGGCAGAGAGCATAGGATTGAATCCGTTTGCGTGAGTCTCACGCTCAATGCGTGAGACTTGAGAGCTCGGCGATAACTCTATTTACTGGCAAAACTAGAAGAATGCCGTTTGTATCAGAAATACTTCTTGCCATTTATAACACTTATCAAAACATTTTAGTTTCTGTATAAAACTTGCTCCGAAATATAAAACTTATGACGCAGTTTTAATACATGTGTAAAAAAATATAAAACTTGTCAGAAAATATATTAAACTCGTTGCACATATAAAACTTGTCATGCAATATATAAAATTTGTTGCAAATATAAAAATTGTGGAAAAGACTTGTTGACAAGATATAAAACTTGTTGCAAACATAAAACTTGTCGCGCAATACGCATATGTGCATATCGTAACCCAGATCACCGTGCCAAAGGGCCAGAACGAGGCGAAGAATTTTGACGGGAAATTCTCCCAGCATTTGCAAGATGGCCTCTAACATGAACCAATGTTTATTACTATTATTATTATTCTAGTATGCCTGCCACCTCAATGATGTTATAACACAAAGTAATTCTAATTAGCTGTGCTGACACTGGTTCAATTTGACTTGTGTTACTTTTCAATTTAACCCAGGCTGTTAATGCCTCAGGGCTGGCACTAACTACCCATTGTATGAATAAAAAACCCCTAAATATTGTATGACATCCAAAGTCAATTCTTCAAATTGAATTTTTCTACCAGAAACCTAATGGTGTTCCTCTTAGATTCTTCATATGAAAACATTGGTTGATAGCCAAGCTCTTTCCGAGCCTGCTTCCAACTAACTGTGTAACCCTTACACACACTAAACACAGAACACCTGTTTAATGCTACAGAAAGCTTGCAAACTGGAAGTAATATCCATGTTATGAATTCCAAAATAACAGCAATGAAGAAAATAATTACATAAGGAATAGATATGTTAAGTAGTTTACACCCAGTAGCTGACAAATAAGGCTCTACTAAGTCAAAAAAGTTACATTCAGGGGTGTTGTCTCCAATAAAGAATGCCTTCCCAGCAATCAATTTTGGGTTTTTCTGCAATACATCAACTGCAAGCACATGGGCCCATGCAGTGTTACCCACATAACAAGTGTGAAACTTGGCCCTTGCATTTCCCATTCTTGGTAAATAACCAAACTGATTTTTTGCCGAATTGATCACACTAGGAATAAAGGCTTGATCTCCTTCCCCGTACATGACCAGTGATCTTAATGAACAAGTCGCAAGAACTGCATCATTTGCCAAAGGACTTCCATTAGCTTCCAGGACTTTCTTCTCAGCTTGCATTTTAGTAAATGCATACAGGCCAAAAAGATAATCAGACACTTTATCGCCTGGAGGAGGTGTTGCCTCATTCAAATTGTAATTATCTGACCAACCCAGTGCAACATCTGCAGTACTTGTGTATACAAGTCTAGCGACATTGCACTCTAAACAAGCCTTGATGACATGTTCTGTCCCTTTCACATTAACAGCATTCATTGCTGTCCCTGATGGAAGATTTACATCTACTATTGCTGCTGTATGGATGACAACACTTGCATTCCTCAGAACTGCCCTGACCTTTATGAAAAGAAGAAAAGCACTGAATACTTATTGCAAATTGCTTAATAACTTTAAAATTTAATAGCAAAGGAGTGTGAACAAAAACCCCTCAAGATACAGTAAACATCCACATTAACACTTTTCTTAATCATGATGAGCCATTCTTTTCAAGGTATAGGATCAACTTTTTGCTACCATTTTGATGTCATGTCATGTGAAAACTTAAACTTTAAGAAACTCCATCTATCTTTCTATCACTCCGAAAACTTGTAAGAAAATATATATTTTGGAGGTCTTATAGCCATTAAATATAAATTTCAGGTGGCTTTAAGGTTGTAGATTTTAGAATTTTATAATGTGACATGAAAACAAAGAATATCAATTAGGAGGTACATTTTCCAGCACGGGCACTGATTTTGTGGAACAAACGAATGCAAAATTGCAATAGAGCCTACACAGAACAAAAAATTCAATTGCAAGGAGATTCTGCTTTGTGTGTTAGCCAACTCCAGCAAATACAGACTTTATTTAGGCGGCAGTCATTTCAAAGCCTTCTCTATCATGTGCCTCAACATTTACACCTATGTGATAATTTTTAACCCAGTAGTTAGTAGCAGCTCCAGAGGTCCCCTAAAAGGAGGGTACGGATCATACACGAACTAGCATATTTGCCCTGGAAGCTTTGCTTCTTGGGCAAATATTTGTTTAAAGAGCATCAAATTTCCGTGGGGCAACTATCAGCCAATAGTTACTTGATAGAAGCACTCTATTGTTTAAATAGAAACCGCGAGCTCATAATCTTATTGTTTATTAGATTACTTTTCCCTTGACCGCCGAAAATTTTATTTTACAAATTCAGCGCAAAAATCAGGTGTTGTTTGTTTACACATCCTCAAGTCCCTACATCCCACATCCTGGAGTCCCTGCACATCCCCGAGTCCTGACATCCTCGCATCCCATGTTCCCGAATCCCCACGTCCCCATGTCCCTGAGTGACCAAGTCTCCATGTCCCTGTGTCCCCACGTCCCCAAGTCCCACGTCCCCGAGTCCTCGCGTCCCAAATCCCGAGTCCCACGTCACAGTCCCCAAGTCCCCGTCCCACTTTTAGTCACAGCCCCAGATGTGCACCTCGTGATGGGGCCTTCCTTGCTAAAAAGGGAAGGGGTGACGTGAAAGGGGGTGCAAACATTTTGGCCAAAAACAGGGCTTACATTTTTCAGCCATAAGGAGAGGTGTGCCCTCTCTTAGAGTCACCTTTGACACTATGACATTAAGAAGGCTGCATCTGCCTCTGTATGAGTTTCTTAATGAATATTCAGACTTCAACACAACGATGCACTGGTTTAATTTGAAAATCTCCAGTTTTCCACTGCATTTTCCTACAGGTTGGCAAGTCTACCAAGTCCTACGAAGGTTTTATTTGTGGTGTATATTAATGTTTTGCACAAAACTGCCATTGATTCTTGCGGTTCTATTTTGTCACACAAGCTTACCTCTTCGTAATTGCAAATGTCCGCTCGCATGTAGCTCAGTTTTCCTCCCTGAGCATTCTGAAGGAAGAAAGATGGCTCGCTATGGCAAATATCAAGTCCCCGAATTTCCTGAATATTTACACCGCGCGTATTCAACAGCTCCACTATTTTAAGGCCTAAAAATCCTGCTGCACCCGTAACCACCACTATTTCTCCATCTGTAGAACTTGGATGAAATGACATAATGCGAGAGCTTTAAGAGGGAGCGAAGAGGAAACTCAATTTGAAGGAGGAGCTCAGAAAGTATGGGAGGTTACACAGCAGAAAGGCCAGGCTACTAATTGCACCAGTTAGTCCTGATGTAAGCCGTCGATGTAAATCAACGGTAGTATCACAGCTAGCCGGATATAATGATGCAGCAAGGTATTAGGACACCGCTTGTACTTTACAGACATCTGCTAAGGTGCATAAGAAAATTACCTGAAGAGATGCAAAATCACTACAAGCATCATGTGAGGCAGGTAATTATATGGCTAAGGGGAGATACTTCTATCTGCTCGAGTTCCGGGTATTTGCCTATTTACAAACCCGCAACCCTGAGGGCATAGGACACTCTTGAGATTTTGGTCTCATATATATGCACCAAAACAAAATATCTCACCTTTTAGTGCAAGCTTTTAGGGGTCAAATAAACCTAAGTTGAGCTACCACAAAATTAGTCTTCTTTGGGGGTTTATTCAAATTCACCCCCCTTATCGCTTATCCCCTTCATGGCGTACATGATTCTGGTCAATTCCAGAGCAAATCCTCTACCTCTGTGTTGTGAAGCCACTGTCAACATTCAGGACAGTATAAATTGATTTGAATTCATGTTCATCAGTCTATTTTTTCACCTGACACATTATTCTCACAGTGCCTCTCTCTACCCAGGTAAGCTTATATAAAAGGGTATTGGTGAAGTTAATGCTAGGGTGTCTAATGGACTAGCTTCCCAATCAAGGGGAAGTAGAAGTGCTCCTGGTCACTTCATGCCACAGAAACCAGGATAAGCTCCGGCCTGATGGGCCACTTGGCCCAGTACAGACTATACTTCGTTCAAACTTGGATGCTAACATTTTTGTACTCGTAGAACAAGTTGCTTTTGACGCGCAAAATAAAAGTCGAGAAATAAAAGTCATAAAATTTTCACAATACAGGCTATCTTCACCACAAAATTACTTTTGCAATCTATTATATTTTATTTTTCTTACCTTGGTTTTATTCGTGGGGATTATCTGGTATGTGTAACTCACATTCACAATGGGTGAATACCTCATTTTTTCACACTTGTATTCTATCACTAATGCGATTCTTGTTGATCGAATTTTTTTCGTTACGTTCACTATCACCTGAGTGGCCTTAACTCTTTGCTCTGTTTCCGTGTTAACTGTATTGCTTGTCCTTGTCATGTACACTTCGTCTGACATTATGGC
>Ga0126338_10000851_pt1 | contig 18133 bp, 6 predicted proteins | sample OrbCmetagenome_2_FD_92529 | JGI IMG/M metagenome (GOLD analysis project Ga0126338, IMG submission 92529) | Coral microbial communities from Petempiche,Puerto Morelos, Mexico - Orbicella C C metagenome | ecosystem: Host-associated > Invertebrates > Cnidaria > Coral | place: Petempiche,Puerto... | reverse complement strand
GTCTGCAGTCTGCAGTCTGCGTTTTACACTGACCGACGTGAATTAGATTCGAATATGAGAATGGCGATCGCAAGCTTTGTTAACGTTTCGCAAAATTTTGTGTCGGTAAATGTAATTTGTGATAATCGGCATAGACATAAATTAATATTTTGCCGACACGGAACAGAGAAACTGTGCGAGCGTAGTGCGCGAAGACTCATGGGTAGTACGTTTGTTAAAAGAGACGGTTGAGAAACTTGTGACATTCTACGGTTAGCCTTGCCACTAGCACTTTCACATAAGGTTTATTTTTATTGTTTTATTAACGTTATCTGATTTATATTTCATTCTGTTGTTTTTATATCAACCTTAAAACTCCAAACGTGGTGGTGCCACTGCATTTGGTCGGGGTACACGGTCCCTATTTTTCCTTACAAGAGATTTTTGGGTTTACGTGTCCGGCTTTGGTGCATGTAGGATATTATTTGATCTATCTCTTATCCGCTTTGTTTTAAGCTTATTGCCACAATTAAAACACATCTTGGGCCTGGCTGACCAACGAGGCCCATGCCTCAACCTTTGAGTGTGTTCGGTTGTGTAGTGAAGGCAAAAGGTTCCTTAAGAGCTTATGGTATAGTCATATGGGTATAGTTTGAAACCAAACACCTTTAGCTTCTAATGAAGGAGTTTATCTGTTTACAAATTACAACTCTCCAGTATATTGCCATCCATTCCTGTTGCTTCTCTGCTTTAGTTAAGCTGTTCTTTTCAGCCTATAAAAGTGATTCAAAACTATCAGAAGACCGTATAGATAAGTTGGGCTAACACCCAATGGAAAATAGATCCGCTTGAAAATACTTCAATTTCTTTATCACGTGTAACAAGTATGTAGTACATTGCTATAATTTCTGTTATCTTTCCCTGAGTAGCCACACCAGCAATAGTCTTTCTTTGTTTGCTGAATTTGAATCCTCCATTACAAATAACGGAATTTCAGAAAATTTAATATTTCTATGATTCTTAGTGAGATACTTACTTGTGGCAAAAGTATGGAACAGCTATTATCAGTGCTAGGAAAGACACAGCCAAGGCTCCTATACACACCCAGAAAAGGGTACGCAGTAACTCTGTGAAAAAAAGAACAATGTCAGAAAAATGGCAATACATCTTCAGATCAGAGTGATCGAATTTTCAATCAGCCGCCTTGCTGAAGATGGAAGAAAAAGAATCAATATCGTAAAACATGACACAAAAAAGATCATACCATCTCCTTCGTCTTCAGCTAACGGTGAAACTGAATGCAAAAGAAGAGAAAAAAGGAAATCAAAATACCCTGTTTGAGAAATCATTTATTTATTTTATTTACTTCACTTATTTGTTTATATATTATATATTATCCAACCCGGGCCGCAACCTCACAAACAAGATAGTCGCAGTATTCTTTGTTTTGTTTTATCGATTTCGTTTTCCTCTTGGATGGGGGGGGGGGGGGGGGGGGGGGGGGGCGAAGGCAATAAAACTAAAAAAAAACTTTGTTGTATGTATCTTCATCTTTACTTTAGGAGGCGTTATTCAACAAATTTACAAAAAAATTATCAGGCAGTATAAAACGAATCACCATGTTTTGACTTGCGTTCACTTTTCCGTCACTAGATATAAGTTCTGATCGTTACATGTGAGTAGTCGCTGATAGTATTTCGTTATTTATCAGTTACATCCTTTCTTGATTAAGATGCACTTAAAATTATTCAGCAGACCAAATTTCCACTTAGATTTTAATTAAACTTAAAGTACGTATTTGATTTTGGCAAACATCGGGCTGATCGCAGATATCCTTGCCCTCGCAGAACTGAGATTGCGTTCATATCGCTTTGAAGCAAAAGCTTGTAAGATCACGCACGACGCCATCATCAGACCGTGTAGGTTAGAGGATGGTCTGTAGGTTTAACAATTCATAAAGCTGGGCGGCTGGAGTTATTCCCCTTCTGACTAACTGCACAGAATAATTTTTCCTTGTATGGATCACTGGTTTAATGATGCATTATTTGATGGTGTAATCCGTACCAATCTACTTTAGCTCTCAGATGTACTTTTGTCAGATATAAAATTCCATGCGATTAGTTTTAACATATATAGTGTCCTAGCCCTGTGGGAATTGCATGAAAACTACGGCAGAGTTTTGAAAAACGATATACCCAACCGCTATTCGTCCTCAGCAAAAATAAAGAAAAAAAAAAGTTATTTGTGTCGGATTTGAACCAGGGGCCCTAGGACGGTAATCCATTTCTGCACTCCTGCGTCCTACCAACTTAGCTATTGTATAGTTATTCCTTTCATACTCTAACGATCACAAAGGTCACAAAGTCCTCCTCAGAAGTACAGTTTGAAGGTAAAAGTTGGCCTTCTGCAGAAACCAAAAGTGCCAACTGCAATCGTATAAGATGTATAATGCATATTCCAAATTTCACTCAATTTTTGATGGGATGCTTAGCCCTGCTGCTAATATTGATCGTTCTGTTACTCAATGTCACCTGATTTTAACCCACTCATTCATCGGCTTCCTTGGCTTAGCATCAGGCCATATTCGACGAAATTAAAATTCACGGTGAAATTGTTTCAAATATTTTATCTTTGCAAGCATGCTATTTCACACCAGTATCAAGAGAAATGTTTCTACAACGTTACAGTTATCATTATTTTTACCGTTATGATTATGATTATGATCATAATTATAACAAAACTATAACAAAATTCTCGAACGTGATTGTCTATCAGCAGCCCGATTTGAGCATTAATTGGACAGTGTACGCGTCATGCTTGTAATTGGACAGTACTCGTCATTTTGCACGCGCTGTTGCGGTGCACTTTGTTGACTAAACTGCTATGTTTTTCAGCATTCATAACGACGTTTAATCGTTCAGCGCTCAATCGATGGTTTGTTCGTTTGTCGAATATTGTCATAGTTTTGATTAATTGGTAACAGGACTTCGCGTCGTCCAATTCAGTATGTAATCATACTCGTGATTAAAAAATCGGACTCCCGCTTCGCGGTCGTCCGATTTTGTTAATCACTCGTATGATTAAAGACCGAATTGGACCTCACTCAGTCCTATTACCATTATTAATCGTATCTATAACAAAATTCTCGATCGTGGTTGGTTCTCCGCGCGCCTATTTGTCACGTAATCGGCGAGCGATCACGTGGGTGTCCAAATACAGGTATCCAACTTTTTGTAATTGGATACCCACGTGATCCGCACGTATATTACGCGCGCTTTAATAGTTTCCTTTTTAATGTTTCTACAGTTTTTAAAACTTATAGAAAGCGCTACTCAGTTTTTCGCCCAAAAGAAGTTCTCCAAAGACGTTTTTAATTTCGAAATTTGCTAAAGATACGATCAATTAGTAATTGAACCTCCTGTCGTACAATTCATTGAGAAATCGTGCTCGTAATTTCAAATCGGCCTCGCGCTGCGCGCTCGTCCGATGTTGAATTACTCGCACCCTAGAGTGTCCTTGACATGATTATTGTATAATCTGCAGCTAGATTACGTCACAGGCGCTGATTTCGAAAATTCACTGTGCGCTTTCGGCCAATCAGAAAAGAGATAGTGAGTTCAATGTATAATAATTCCCTGAATTGTACTCCACACGGTCTAATTACTTTTAATGATTATAACACATACCATTTGAACAGTTTTTGCCCTCGAATCTTGCTGTACATGTACAACTATAATCGTTAATTAAGTTGGTGCACACACCGCCATTCTTGCAAGGCGTGGCACTACATTCGTCAATATCTGAAATGCGAAAACAAAGCAGCACCTCGTTTAAGAACGCATAAACAAGCATTACATTGAAACTGCAGTAGGTAGGATAGTTTTCAACAGAAAGTACATGTATTGTGGTTTTTCGGCACTGCAATTTCGTATATCCGAAAAGGCATGTACGATGGAGTAGAATACTATGTCTGTATCTCATTGTCAATAAGACTATAGCGGATTGAAGTACATTTTTAAAAAATAACCCCCGTAAAGAAATCTTTCAGAAATGCATACGAGCAAAGGGAGCGTTAGTATCTCAAACTGAATATCAAAATAGAACCGTTGGAATAAATTTTACTAAGAACACGTCAGCACTTAGCTTCATAGTGTTACGCATGACTCACGTGACAGGGTGAACAGGTCAGCTTAGTACAGAGCTTACCGTCACTGCAAGTCTTTCCGGTGAAACCAGAAACGCATGCACATTTGAAGTCATTGACGAGATCCTGACATTTTCCATTGTTTTTACATGGTCCCATTGCACAATCGTCGATATCTGAAATAAGAACGCGTCATTTAATTATGTGGCATTGCACATTTGCAATTCTTTGCCTGCTTCAATTATTATTCAAGCATAAATGGTAAGCAGAGAAATTATTCCCTGACATTAGCCACCACTTGAACAGTTTTTGCCCTCAAATCGTGCTGTACATATACAACTATAGTCGTTTAATATCTTAAATGCGAAAACAAAGTAGTACCTGGTTTAAGAAAGTATAAACAAACATTACATTGAAACTACAGTAGGTAGAATGGAATTTAAGAAAACAACAAGTTCGTCATAGAAATTGGACTTGATTTGATGGCTCGAGAAGCAGCGCAGTTTTGATGATAAGGACTCACTAAACTGACTTACTTGCGCTGCAGTTTCTTCCAGTAAATCCAGAGGCGCAGGTGCAGTTGTAATCATTCACGAGATCAACACACGTGGCACCATTTCGACATGGCTTAGGGGCACATTCGTCAATATCTGTAAAGAGGAGAAGGGGAAGAAAAAGTTAATAAAATCATGCTTGGGCGATCATCATGATTGTCGTCATAGTATGATAGGTATCTTGATCTGCTGACCATCTATTGTATGCTTACAAAAGTAATGTCAGGCAGGCAACAAACTGTATAGTTTACAATTCCTTGCTTGCTTCAGTTATTATTGTAAGCATAAATAGATAGCAGAGGAATGATTGTATCCTGACAAAAACCTCTTTCTGTGTTAGTTTCTGTCATAAAGGATCATTTCTTATGTGTATTAGGCATATAGATCTTACCATTGTTCAAGATAGTTATCCTTGCGGAGCCACTGGGTATGGTAGTTACTTTGTCTAATGACATCAAGGTCAAAAGGAAAGTTTCGTTTTTTTCAGGACGGTTATCTTCCGTAACATTCACTGAGATTTCGGCAGACTTTTCTCCAGGCTTGATTATGAGCTCTTGATTTAAAGAATGATCAAAGTCCAAGCGGAATATGGCATCTTCATTCATTGTTTTAAATCTATTGGGGAAAAAACAGATAGAAAACAATAGGAACCCTTTGTTTCCCAAAGAAAAAGGAATAACACAGTTTTCTCTGCCAGGGCCGTAGCCAGTATGAGGCAAATCGAGGTACTTGCACTTGCCTTTTTTTTAAAATCGTTTTTGCTGTTTATTTGTTTGTTTGTTTGTTTGTTTGTTTTTTCTTCGAAGGGGAGAGTAAAACACTGCTAAATACCCAGGAAGAGAATTTAACCATAGTCATTGCCTGAGTAATAATTCGTGTTGTTTCTGGGTACAGCTCTGGGTGTATGATATTAAAAGAGCTGTCCGGGGTTCAATGCAGTTTTACAATGTATATAGTTATTGCCTATATGACGTTTGTACTGTTCTATTGTTTACTTTTGAAGTTTATTAAACATGGTGCAACCCCACCTCTGTTGCAGGTTTGAGATCAGTTACTCAAAAAGTCGTTGAAACCAGTACAAATGTTGCCTTAATATTTTTTTTGTAAACGAACAGCACAAAGGAGCAAGGAAGTTATTAAACACTAATATAAAGCGATGGCCAAATATATATCACGTACTATTAATTGCCTGCTTAACAAATTGACGCCAGTTTTTCATGCTTTTGTCCTGTTATTGATCATGAATTTCGTCATAACGTTGTCAAAGTAGCTGGGGATCCACGAGGCGATAGCCGAGTGGATCCGCAGACTACTTTGAAAATGTTATGACGAAATTCATTATCAATAACAGGACAGACGTATGAAAAACGGAGGTCAATTTGTTTTTTACTATAACAAAGTGTCAAATTGTACGCTCTCGCTCTTGACGCATCGCATAAATTATAAATTCATGTGTCTGTCCGCTTATTGACAATGAAAAATAGCCAATGAGGGCGCGAGAATCTCTGCAGTTATCGTAAAAAATCAGCCTGTGAAATCTGCCAGTCTCTCGGCTGCTTTTAAGGCGTGTTTGTCTGAAGGATAATGTCTTATATGAAGAGATAACGTCTTTGGACATCCTTTCAGGTAAAACTCCAAAACGAATGTTTACTATCAATGTTACTTTAAGCGTAGTCAATAGGGGGAAATAGTTATGAAGCCCGACAAAATTTTAGTTCGCTTTTTAGGCCTTGACCGTGCATAAACCACACCTTGAAGTTGTTTACTTCTTTCTGAGGTACTAGCCAATAGAAACGTTTTGGTTACCTAATTCATGAACAATGCATTAGCACAAACAAAAGATTGTGCACGGTCTTGGATCCTACAACATAAATCTTGTCAACTTTGCTTGCTCCTTTGATAATTTCTGGGCTTCCATTTCCCTCTGTTAAATACTATGATTTAAGATATAGTTTATCCTTACGTTAGCACAGAGGCTATGAGGACATTTCCATCCCGCACAACAGGAACTATCAACTTGCCAACATCTTCATTAACACTCACGTTGGCGTTGACAAACTTTGCTTCCACCATAAAGCGAGTGGAGGCTTTGAGGACGAATAAAACAAGAATCAATGTTACTCAGACACAACTTACTTTCCTAATTCGCTCTATTAAATAGCAATGCCAGTGATATTACTAGAGCAGTTCTGTGTTTTTATTTCGTTGTATTCTTTTGTTACTTTGTAATGCACTCTAGTAGTTTTATTGAACGTGTAATTTGCCTTGCTTGGTTTACTCATTAAAAATTAAAACATATACTCATAAGATTCAGAATAATTACTTTAATTATTTAGCCTACCTTTCCTGGTGCAGAAGCAGCCGTACGGCCCATTTTAAGGCAGTGATTAGAAGTCAATGTCATTAGGAGCAATCAGTTTGTTAGAACATAATTATCTCAAGATCAGTAGAAGAAAACTTGTCCGGTAAGTTTTTCAGTCCAAGCTAGGTTTGTCGTTGACAATAAGCAGCCCGTTAGAAAGTTAACTAAAGTTTCAAACGGTATGCACAAAAGAAATAAATTGTCCCTAAATAGTAGACATTCGAACCTTTGAGCTCCAATTAGATTCAAGTTCTTTAACCTCCAACTGAGCAGTATTTGGAAATATCTGAAAAAGTACGACTTTTGAAATAAACACCTGCCAGTGTGGGACTAACTTGACCCTTCAATCACTGAACCTCGATCTCAAGTGATTTCTTGACCGGGCATAACACATACGACCATTAAGTTGATATAAGCGCTCAACCACCTGAGCCTTTGTTTTGAACTAACCTTGTGTTCGACTTTCCTGTTCAAGCTGTTGTATTTCCTCCCCTGTTATAGCATCATTAATGATCTGAAAATAGCTGACACAGATTTCTTTTATGTTTCCAGTTGAGGCTAAGGAAACGTTAACAGCTGATCCTCTGTTATTCCAGGGAATGGCTGCAGTGGGGTCTGTCACCTTTACACTGTTCATATACAGGTCAAGTTCTTGAAGGGACTGTGAGTAGACGATTGCAACATGTACCCACGTGTTTACACCGGGGAATAGCCCTTTTCTCTCAAGAAGAGTGGTGGAATTCCCGCCTACAATGTACGCCTGTCCTTCTAAGCGTGATACAGTTCGAGTGACGGTAAACTGTACGTGAAACAATCCTTGATTTAAGGGAGTAGAATACAAGATATGTACGTCTTCATTTTCAGCCACTGCCCCATTCACATAGGCTAGGAATGATATTGTAAAATTGTCGCCAGAATTGGAATTTCCTAAGCATTGATCGGCAAAGGGACCCAGAACTACTTCCTTTTTCATTGGTATGCAAAGTCCATGGAAGTCGTTCCTTTCGGTCGCATTTGCGCCAGCTGGCAGCACGTTGCTTTGAAAAGATTGGTTGCTTCCGGTATCATAGCCGTAAATACGGCTAGCTCCAGTTGGAAACAAATACCACAGGTAAGAAACTATGAAAAACAAAACAACAACATCCAATTGATCATGAACAATTCAAAAAACAAATAACTTTTAAGAATCGAACCAGACTTGCAAACACAGAATCATGTCACTTGGTGAAATTAATGGCAGACTGAATAAGTTAGTGAGTCTGTGTGTATGTGTTTTAGAACAATTTCCCAATTCGTTTCTTTCCAAGTTTATTTCTGGCATTTTAAACCAAAGAGTGCTATTATAGAGATTGTCGTTTGGACGGTACACATGAAATATATCCATGATGGTTCAGCGAATGAACTCTTGAACTGTATTATCCAATGATCCAGTTTTTAATAAGACTTAACATAATTGTCACGTCTCAGTTTAAAAGTCACAGGTTCGGAGTGAGAACTGGTAAGGCGCAAGGCTTGCTGTTACATTTAAAACTTAAGACGGGCAACAGAAAGAAAGCTTTTTGTCCGGCAAATATACCTGACGGCCGTTGGCTGAGAATGCTCGACTGCCAAAAAAGAGAATATTGAGAATTTCAAAAGCGATGCTTTCAGGCGTTGCTTCAAACATCCCTTTGGCTCTTTTTTTAACGTTTTACCTTGTGTACAGTTTCTTCCAGTGTAACCAGGGATACACGTACAGTTGTAGTCATTCACCAGATCATTACATGTTCCCTGGTTTTGGCACGGGCTCTCAGCACAATCATCAATGTCTGTAAAAAAGAGCAAGGCGTACGTTTTCTTCAATGGTGATTATTATTGAATTTATAATAGATTCTACATTTATTATTTAAAGAGCAAAATATCGCGATTTGCCAATTATTTATCGAAGCCGAAGGCTGAGGTAACTAATTGATCTGCGAGACAGATCATTGCGATAACCGAGTTCAATAGTTGTGTTTTATTATGTGGCTAGCTCCGTGAGCGGGCAAGATGAATCGTCCTGCGCTGTGATTGGCTACCCGAGCGGGCAAGATGGAGCTATCTTGCCCGCTCCTGACTACCCACCGTGTCCCGCAAGAAAAATTTCCCCGAAAGCCATATAGTAAATCCTTTATTAACCAAGCTTGTTCGGTCAAGATGGCTTGATATTGGTCTCGTTCTTTTTTTGCGAGTTTATGGACCTCGACTCCGTCTCGTTCCATAAACATGCAAAAAAAGAACTTGGCCAATATCCAGCCATCTTGAACTCACACTTGGTCAATAACCCATACATCACTCGACTCTTGCAGCTTAAGGAAGCGATCCTCCATTTTTCACAACGTGAATTATGCACGGGCTGAAAAGTATTTGCAGCAAAAGACATTTAGACGGTATTACGCATTAGCAGACCATTATTTGTAGGCAGTTATTTGCAGGTCACGTGTTGGACCCTCGGCCAATGAAAAGAAAGCAAAAAAACAAAACGTGCATGATAATGGCTGGTATTGCTCGAGTTATCAGCGGTTTGATACACAATCGAGGCAACTTGGTTATTGTGCATCGCATTGACCCTTTAGCCTCATACGTGTCTTCTTGGCGTGCTCAACTGAGACTGAAAAAAACTGTTAGCTAGGATACGTGTTAGTTATCACTGTTCTTACCATTGTCTAATATAGTAACGTTCACAGTCCTTTGTGAAAAAATGGTTACACTGTCCGATGGAGATACTGTCACTGAAAAGGCGTTATTTTCTTCAGGTACTTGGTCGTCCATTATCACTACCGAGACGTTTCCAAATGTCTCTCCAGGCCGAATAACAACTTCTTGACTTGACGACATGAAAGTTTCATTCTTTATGAAAAATCTTTTGGAGAGATAATATCAAAATGATCATTTTACTATTTTTAAAGAAGCCCAGTTAACTGGTTGCGGGCTTTGAAGTCTGATAAACACACATCCCTGGTGTGTCTTTAATTAGAGGTCACAATATACTTTAGATGGGAAGGATCATCAATGTTTCATCACATTATAGTATAAAAATGAGTTATTTACAATTTTCGGACATAACATAATATAGTGACAAATAAACGAAACAAAATAATCACTTCAGTGAAAGGTAAGAGGACAAAGGGTATAAATTGCAAAGATGACGAAATTCCACTTATTGAATCCTCTGAAAACTTAGTCTCACTTACTTTACTACTGATGCTATCAACAGGTTTCCAGTTCGTGACAAGGGGATTGTGAGCAAGCCAGTGTCTTCGCTTTCGGCTATGTTTTCTTGGCTCAACTCTAACTGTGCCATCGATGGGCTGGTAGCTTTTGGAAATGACAACTCAGAATTAAATCATCGAAACAAGTTTTCACAAATTTTGTATAAATTATAGGAAAAATCAAGACATAATTCCTAATTTTAAGAGGAACGTTTTTAAAATGTTTGCTGCTGTAAACTAGAGCAAATGTTATTTCCCGCACGCTGAGGAAAACGCAAAGTGTTAAGTGTCGACGTACGTTTTTGGCGGGCGACGTGCTTCTTGCCCTAGCTAAGTTAACTTGCAGCAAGTAAAGAGTACCCGTGAATAAATGAACTTTCTCGGCCTCACCGTGTGGCTAAGACTTTCACCCTTAGACTGAACACAAAATTGTGCATATCGGAGAAACATGACACATATAGAGGACCGTCATGAAAAGTAGCAAAGACTCTAGCTGGGCGGATGTGGCTGTCCCCCTAAATATTGTAATTCTATTTATTTTCATTCAAAATATTAACCTTGTTGTCGAGTTTCTTGCTCCAATTGCGCTACTTCCTCCGTAGATAAGCTGCCCTTGATGATTTGAAAGTAGCTGACAAAAATATCACGTTTGTTTTGAGTGGAACCTAAGGACAATTGAACGGCTGATCCGTCGTTTTGCCAAGGAGTACTTATTACTGGATCTGATGCAGTAACCATCACACTGTTCATATACAAGTCCAGACTTCCAGAAAGTGAGTACACAATAGCAACATGAACCCAAGTGTCAGTTGCAGGAAATTCTACTTTTCTCTCCAGAAGGGTTGAAGAGTTACCACCAACAATAAAAGCATGCCCCTCAAGACGAGCGAGTTTCTTGGTGACCATGAACTCGACATGGAACGAACCTCGACTCGATGACTTGGTGTCAAGTACATGCACATCCTCATCCACATCCAGTTGAACTGACCCATCGATATAAACTAGTAATGAAATGGTAAAACTATCACACACGGAACCATTTTCTAAACAAGGATCTGCAAACTGTCCTAGGATGACTTCGTTGGCCTTTGGAACGAGGAGGCTATATGAATTGCCCTTGATCGAGACATTTATTTCAGGAGACAGTTCGTTGCTTTCAAAAGACTGATTTGTTACTGGTTCATAACCGTAGACGCGGTTTGCTCCAGTGGGAAACAGGTACCACAGGTAGGCATCTGCAAAATGAAACACATCAATACATCACAGTTGTTTGGAAATTTTGATTAAATTTTTTTCGCCATCTTTAGTATTGAGATGCGCGGTTTGATGTGTGGCATATGCGCGCTGTTATATCAATTAAAAAAAAACGCAACGAGTTAAGTTGTCCACATTGCCATATGTATCAAGGGTCTTTTACACTTGTCATTTTATAGATTGAAAGTCAAGTGAATGATTTCTTGCTGAAATCACCACCGAGCCAGTTACCACAACGACCAATCAAAAATGATATGAGCATTCATGAAAACTATAGGATTAACCAGTGACAGTGAATTAAGCGATCAAACTTGTGATCAGAAGATAATATCATACCTTGGCTGCAGTTCTTTCCACTGAATCCTGGAGTACAGCTACAGTTGTAATCTAACACCAGGTCAGTGCATGTTCCATTGTTTTTACATGGACCACTCACGCATTCGTCGATATCTGGAATATATCGTAAAGAACTGTCGGCTAACGTAAATAACTTGACTATACGAAAAAAGTTGAGACGCCCCGTGTCAGCCTGTGTTATAGTCAAGTATTAGAGGTACCGTCACCTCGTGCTTATTGTATCGGACCTGAGATCATTTCGTTCATTGCCTGATTTCAAACCGAAAAGGACTAGGTACTAGTCTGTGAATTATGGGATTAGCAACTATTGATCCCCGAGGTGCAGACCAAGCTTTGAAAAATCCCCAAGTTTGGTGTACATAGACCCAATAGTAGGCAAGATACAGCCATTTGAAAACGTCAAAATAAGAAATGTATCGCCATCCGGACGCTGTGTCCGGATGACCAAACATTTCTTTGTTAATTTTGACGTTTTTAAATGGCTGTATCTCATTTAAAACTAGCCCGATTAACGCCAAACTTTGAAATTTTGTGAATCTCGGTGTGCTCTTTCTGACTATGTGGATCAATAATTGCTTATTTCATAATTTACAGACTCGTACCTAGTCCTTTTCGACTTGAAATCAGGCAATGGCAATTATTACTCACGAGATAAATATAGAAGTTACCTGCCGAGGTCCATCGCCTCATTTAAGAGGATACTGTAGTTGCGGGCTGATAAATCAGTCTCCACGAGCAGGTATATTTAATACAACTGGTGTGAAATGTTAAGCTAGGTGTTACTGATGTGGCGCCCAAGAGTTTTCAGAACATTTCAGTGATACTACAATAATTGCATCAAACAAATGCATCATCATTGTAGCATCAACTTAAACGGCAGCCAGCATTGACACCTCAGAGTAAAAGAACTGAAAATTGCCGGAAACTATCACGAGCTACTTAATCGGATTTCTTTTTAATATTTTTCCGGAATACGTTGTTCGCGTGACTAAGTGATCACTGTTACGTTACTTTCCATCCTTTCGGTGTGACCTGGTACATTCTATTTATTTCAATCGGTGACAGCCGTGAAAGAAAAAAAAATAAACTGTCCATAAAACATTGTACCCACCGTCATCAAGTATGAAAATTTGAACAGCTCCAGGAACATTTGTAACATCGTCATCTGAATTTAACGACAGGGCAAAGGATTCATTCATTTCTGGTTTAGTGTTGTTTACAATTTGCACTGATAGACTCTTTAAGATCTCTCCAGGTTTAAAGATCAGCTTTCCATTCTGAGAGTCTTGAAAGGTAAAATCAGAAGATGAGGCAGTACCATTTGATAAGGAGTACCTGAAGGGCAAAACATATATACTCGTGAATAAAAGTATTCAACCGAACAGTTCCATTCACTTACTTATTCTTATCAATAGTTTTCTTAATAACGAGAGTGGTAAGATAGTTAGTTTCGCTCTTAACGGATATACCTGGTAGTATCGGTGTCAATGTTACGTTTGTGTTATGTGCAGTTTATTGTCAGCGGACTTACATCACTATTGATACCAGTGCAAGGTTGCCTTCTCTTTCAATGAAGATAGTTACTGTTCCATCTGATTCACTAAAGACTCTTGACGACTGGCTTACTGTTACGGTTGTTCGATTGGGAGTTGTAGCTGAAATATATAACCAAGTAATAATTACGTTTTTCTTTACTGCAACTGCTCAGGTTTCCTTACACAATCTGTTTTAAATCAATTGTATATTTTAATGGTAACATTTTTAAGTTTAGAACTCCCTCAGCACCTTTTATTCACAAAACAATAACACTCCCAGCTGAAACACAGTTTTCTATTGGTCGAGAACATATCATGTGACACATCCCAAAACTGTGCATACTCCCCAAGACAACAAAACTCACTGACTAAAAAGCTCGAAAGATCAAAGCTGAGAATAAATGTATGATATTTCAGTCCAGTATTCATGAGAAAATTTAGAAATGAACAAAAAGGACAATAGAGTCTGTTCGAATCAGTTATTATTATATGGCTGTGTCTCACAAGGACTGGGAACTACCGAATTCAAGAATTTGATTGGCTGAAATCAATATTGAAAGCGGTCTAGGTTTTCCCATCTATAGACCAGCATCTAGACCGGTTACACTTTGCGGTGAAAAAGTTGCAAACTAAAATGTAAAATATTGACTATTTTCTTCTAACAATATTTATTTATGGAAGTGCCTAAAAGTTTGATGAGAAAAAAAAGTAAAGAGAACGAGGAAACTTTGGCAAAATTAAGTTCGGCTCATCGCCGTTCGCAAGCAAGATGTCAGCTAGTAAGAACAAATTACATAAAGCGAATCAAATTGTTCTTCTTTGCCATATAATAAACATCTCATTAACCGAGCTTAGTCGGTCTGTATGGGAGAATCTTGACCTCAGTCGTGTGCACAGACCTCACTGCGTTCGGTCTGTACTCACGACCTCGGTCAAGATTCTCCCATACGGACCTCCTGCTCGATTAATAAGAGCTAAGGATTAACCATGACTTACAATCGACCAAAGAACCTTTCCCTTCGTATTATAATTATCATGCAAACTATCATCACAGCAACTCTCTGAATTTTGGCATCAAAGAAACGTACTTGCAAAACAGTTTATTTTACCTAGAACTAAACTGGAGCTTAGTAAATGAACAATGCCTCCGTTAAAAAGTCCTCTGTAAACCCGGTTTATTCCACTAGAAATGTACAGTTGACTCCCAATGACTCAAACCAGCGCTAGTTCGAACCCAAGTTGATTCCACCGGATTTGCTTTTTACTTTATTTGTTCTTACATTTACTGTAATTTTACTTCAGGTCAAACGTTGCATGTGCCCTCAATAGTTCGAACCTCACTAGTGAGTCATAGATCTCCTGAATAAACCGAAAGAGATTGGCTGTAAACCGCCAGGGACTATTTACAGACTATTTGTGAAATTAGTAGTAACTCATTGCAACCAGGTACTCATTTAACTATCCTTTTTTATTGCCCCTGTTTTTTGTTTGTTTTTTCTTCCCTTCAGATCTGTTATGATTTGCAATGTATGCAAAGTATCGTTTCAGTTTTACCTTCTTCCTGTAGTGAAACTGATCAAAAAACAACCCGTCTTATTTTCTAATATGTGGCCATTTGTTACCATCTCCCGACAGTTCGCGCCTTACATAATTTCTCTTACAACGTAAAGGTACGAGTTATCGAGAGTCAACCGTGGTTCCGAGACACGAACATGAAATAACCAGCAAGAAGCCAATCTCAATTATATGATAATTACAACCTACCTTGAGTGAAACTCTGGTCTTTCAATGCTGTTACATCAGCTTGACTGATCGCGACTCGAATAATTTGTAAATAACTCAGGAAAAAACCGTTCGAACTATTAGAGGAACCAAGGGTCATATTGGCTTGAGTGGAGCCGTTGAAAGCGACAGAAGAAGCATTTGATTGCTCCTTGGTACCGTTGAGGAAGAGTTCCAAATAATCTGCTTTGGTATAGACAATTGCGACATGAATCCATCTGTCTATTTGTTGAATTACACCTGTTACGTCTGTTCTGTAAGGACCACGAGCTACAGTGGCACCACCCACGTAATGGGAGCCATTGTTATGGACACTAAACTGAAAAAGGTATTCCGCATCAGCTAGTGGCATTTGATGGATGACGTCTACAGTATTATTTTCTGGAATTGATCCGTTGATCTTAAACAAAAACGAGACAGTGAAGTTTTGACAGACTCCAGCATCTGCGAGACAGCTAGCAGAAAACTGTCCAAGGTTGACCTTTTCTCCTGCTGGCACCCAAATCCCATTAACATTATCGTCAGTGGTAACTCTTAAATCACTGGGGAGAACCTCGCTTTCAAACGATTGGTTAACCTGTGGTTGGTATCCATGTAAACGATTTGTAGCATTTGGAAAGAGGTACCATATGTAGCGATCTGCAAAGTAATAAGCACCGTTCAAATAACTTTTTCAGCTGTTTAAGAAATGCAAGTCGCCTAACGTGCAATTACTCGTACGAGGAAGTATGATCATATCAAGCCTGTTTCAAAGCAGCTACACTGGCTTCCAGTTAGACAGCGCATTGATTACAAGATATTACTTCTGACTTATAAAGCGCTTAATATAACGGCCAGGCCCCTCGCTACATTACTGAACTGCTAGGGCCCTATTTACCAACCAGGAATTTGAGATCTTCCTCTAAAATCTTACTGAATGCACCACCTCACAAGCTAGTAAGATATGGCCATAGGTGTTCCTAATTTGTAGCAGCCAGTCTATGGATCGGAACTCTCTTCCCGATGATATCATGCAGAGTAGCTCGCTACTGGAATTCACGACCCATATGAAAACGCAACTTTTTAATAAATGTTATAACTTAGATTACCATGTAACATAGTCCTCACTTGAATTTTTATTGTTATTATTAGGGTAATTGAGAAATATTTAAATTCGTAACGTTTCTAGCTTCCGCTATAACTGTAAAATTTGTAATCGTGAACTTTGGACTGTAATTATTGTAAAGCACTATTAAGCTAATGGGAAATAGCGCTATATAAATAAGGTATTATTGTTATTATTATTGTTATCATTATCATTATCATTATCATCATCATTATCATTATCATTATTATTATTATTAGTAGTAGTATTATTATTTATGGTCTCTTGTATCTTCTACTTCTAGTTACGACAAAATCTTATGTTTTTTGTAGCAGGATGCGGGGTGGCCTCGCTGGAGACCACACACGTACCTTAATGTGCCACTCTGAATAAACAAAGTCTACTTATTTTTCTTCCTATGTATTGAAGTTGTTATTTACAATAAAGCGATTGATTTTTATTTGTGATTGAACTAACCGAAATTATAGTTCGCCACTACGTTTTCCTCTCTCATCATTGGCTAAAACTGATCACTTGGTACCATCTTGAACAGTCAGGCGATAAAATGCCCACGGGCGGACTATCAGATGTTAGTATATGCCACACAAGTGAATAGTACTTTTCGCGCGCTCTGATTGGTTAACTCGGAGGTGATTAGCAAGTACTATTCACCTCCGAGCAGCCGGCGCAAGGGATTTTAAACTTTCCGACCGCTTGTCACACATAAAATAACGTTTTGGTCCGCTAATTATTCAGCTTGTGTGGTAAATACTAAAACAATTATTCACCTCAGTGTCGGTGATGGATATTCACCTCGAAGCTTCGCGGCTCGTTAAATATCCACCACTATTCACCTCCACTTCGGTGAATAATTGTTAATTATAGCTCACCACTAAATTTTCTCCGATTCTTACTGGTTTAACTTGATCACGTGACGCGATAGTGTTCATCCGCGGAGAGACGCTAGTGCCCCTCCTAGGAAAATACCCGAATGGATAGTACTCGTCCGTGAAAATATTTCTGTAAACAAGCGCGGACTTATAGAAAGCAAACAATTGAAATTGTATTAAGAGTCCCTGTCTATAAATATGGAAAATAACTCGGCAAGGGTCGAAAATTCGATTTCGCTCACATTTTTATAGTGGATAGGCTAGGACCTGACAAACACTACTGGATAGTTTTTTTGGCAAAATATCCTTGTATTTCAAAGAAATATGCAAATTACCAAATTCCGTTTAAATCGTCATTTGACGCACCATTTTATTAAACAAGTTTGAGAGCCTCGCATGCAAAACCACATCATTGTTCCGTCTTAGCTTTAAAACACTCAAATATTTTTGTGCAATGTTTAAATGTGTACTGCGTTGATTTTAGGGAATGTTGTCTTGTCTTTTTAATTTGGGTGCAAAATAATTAAATTTCGAAGGCATGGATTTCATTCACTTAAAAGTACTTCGTGAATATTATTAATTTTCACCATGTGCGAAACCTTCAAATGGATTAAAGCTTCTGGTGGTTGAATCGCAGAAGGATGGTCTACAGATTCCTGTAAAAATTTCTTTGGGTAAATGATTGTGAGCGACGCGAGAGCTTTTCAAAGTACGTTAAAAATGCAAATATTTGACCATCCGTCGTCAAATTTCAATTTACGGGTTAGACGTATATTTTAGCATGCGCCACACGACTTGACCTATATTAAGTTGAAATAGACACGGAACTGATAATTTCCAAATGTTCTAACCTCATTTGCTGTAAAAGGCAGGTCCAAAGCCGATTTGACGTGTTTCTCTCACCATTCGTCGCACATAAAGCAGAAGTTTGCTTTTGTTTACATAACGTCCGATGTACATCG